>Ga0272441_10002594_pt1 | contig 36269 bp, 29 predicted proteins | sample SSMProp6N_FD_193582 | JGI IMG/M metagenome (GOLD analysis project Ga0272441, IMG submission 193582) | Marine sediment archaeal communities from Little Sippewissett salt marsh, Falmouth, MA, United States - SSM-Prop-6N | ecosystem: Environmental > Aquatic > Marine > Wetlands > Sediment ...
GTCGCACTCTTCGCCCGGGTCCAGGATGCCGTTGCCACAGCTCTCCACTTGGCAGGCGGCGGAGCACCCGTCCCCGGGCCACGTGTTGCCATCGTCGCACTCTTCGCCCGGGTCCAGGATGCCGTCGCCACAGCTCTCCAGCTGGCAGGCGGCGGAGCACCCGTCCCCGGGCCACGTGTTGCCGTCGTCGCACTCTTCGCCCAAGTGCCAGTCGACGATGCCGTCGCCGCAGCTGCCCCCCTCCAACCGGCAGAAGCCGTCGCAGCCATCTCCGGACCATGTGTTGCCGTCGTCGCACTCCTCGCCCAATCCCCAGTCGATGACCCAGTCGCCGCAGTGGGCGAGCCTGCAGTCGGTGCGACAGGCATCGGGCAGGACGTCGGAATTGGCCGGCCCGTCGTCGCACTCCTCCCCCACCTGCACCACGCCGTCGCCGCACCCGCCCGTCTCAGCCGTGCAAGTGGCCGAGCAGCCGTCGCCCGGCGCGGTGTTGCCGTCGTCGCACTCCTCCCCCGACTCCACGACGCCGTTGCCACAAACCACGTCCTTCACCCAGCTCCTGTCGTAGGCGATCCGGCCGCAGCCTGCGGCGCTCAGCGTCAACCCAACGATGACCAGCAGCAGCGGGCGGTAGGTGATGCCCAACCATTGAAAAAGATCCTTGTTCATGACGACCTGCCCTCTCCGGTCGAATACGCATCGATGACCTGCAATCGCAACATCCACGCCTATCGTAAACGGAAACGGGGACGGAGTTCGAATTTTTCGAATTCTTCGTGACATTTCACATAGTCTGGGCAAACGGGGAGCGACCCGTGCAATTTTCGAAGACCGCCATCCGGGATGGTTCGGCGGCCTGAGCGATCAGGGTATTGCTGATCGGGGCCCTGGCTCGGCCGCGACCCTGACCACGACATCCTGCACAGGAGCCTCACGCATGGGCCTCAGTGGGACCTCATTCAGATTCGAGACGGCGCAGGACAGCTTCGCATCGTCGACCACCAGGGTCGGCGTAGTGAGGTCGACGGGCGCACCGAGTCGTCGTCGCAGCCGCCGTCCCACATCGTCGAGACCCAACGCGGACAGGAGTTCGTCACGGTCCTGTCCTGCCTGCATGCAAACATACGCATGGAAAGACATACGTCCGCTGGTCGAGCTGTCGAATCCGCAACGCGAAAGCCCGAGCGCGACGTTCAGCCAAGGGGGCGCTTTGCGCTCGCCGATGTAGTCCAGGTGACTCGTCCAGGGACTGTGCTCCGCACCAGGGACCACCCCGGCGCGAACGGGATTGTTGTGAAGGTATGCGAACAAAGTAGCCGTGCTCTTTTCGTTGCAGGTGATGCTGCGATAGCGATCCCCGAAAACCCCATTCCGTCGTATATTGATGCACGATGCGGAGCTCGCGATCCTCACCAGCCACCTGTCTGCTCCTTTTGGTGGTGCTGCTTGCCGCCTGCGGTGATGATAGCGGCGGCTCCGTGCAGGACGGGGCGACAGCAGACGTTTCGGTCTGGGACGCGTCACCGACCGCGGACGCCTCGGCCCTGACCGATGCTGCCATGCCCGATTCGGAGGTGGGCGTGGACGCCGCCGTGACCTGTGCCTTGCCGGGCGGCGAAACCGGTGTGTGCCTGGACGTGGCGGTGTGCGACGGCATCTCCACCCCGGGCTTCTGTCCGGGACCGGCCAACATCCAGTGCTGCACGCCGGGCACGGGTCAGTGCGACCCGGCGGCGCATCCGCAGCCCAACGTGGGACTGAGTGAAGCCCCCGGCGTGGGCGGCTGCCCCGACGGCATGATCCCCGTGGACACCTTCTGCATCGATCAGTACGAAGCGTCGCTGCTGCTGGTGCACCCCGACTCGACCACGTCCTTCTGGTCCCCCTACCACAACCCGTCCACCGAGCAGGTGCGCGCCGTGTCCATGGCAGGCGCTGTGCCCCAGGGATACATCACCGGCGTCCAGGCCGCCGCCGCCTGCGTAGAGGCCGGCAAGCGGCTGTGCACCAACACCGAGTGGCTGCGCGCCTGCCAGGGCCCCACGGCCACGACCTACCCCTACGGCACCACGCTGCAGCTCGGCGTGTGCAACGATCACCGCAGCCTGCACCCGGCGGTGGAGTACTTCGGCACCAGCGACCCGTGGATCTGGTCCGAGCTGGGACACCCATGCATCAACCAGCTCGCCGACTCCCTGAACCCCGCCGGCGACAACGTCGGCTGCATCTCCGCGGAGGGCGCCTACGACATGATGGGCAACCTGCACGAGTGGACCGCCGATCCCGCAGGCACCTTCCGGGGTGGATTCTACGTGGACACCACCATCAACGGCCCGGGCTGTCTCTACGCCACCACCGCGCATGACACCCAACACTGGGACTACTCCACGGGCTTCCGCTGCTGCGCCGACTGACCCCTGTCTACAACAGCAGCTCCAGCTCGAGCTCATCACGCAGGGGGACGCCGCCCAGACCCACATCGGGGATCGTCGGCTTGGCCTTGCGTGAGATGTCCAGGGCCCCGCGGTACATAGCCGTCAGGCCCCGTCCATCCAAGCCCGCCGGTGATGTAGTGGAACGCCTAGGGTCTGAAGAGGAAGGAGCACGTCACCGAGGGCAGGTTCACTCCCTCCGGCTTGGGATAACGCCAGCGCCGGACGGACCGCTTGAGGCACGTCTCGGTGGACCCGTGTCGTAGCGTCGATGCGCTGATGGCGACCTTGCCGGCCATCCCCGATGCGGTGATCGTCCAGGCCATCTTCACGTCGCCCTTGAGCCGGGGGTGAGCGGGTAACCCGACGCTTTGGTAGCAGTACTTGATCTCGACGAGGTGCTGGCGTACCACGCGTTTCACCGTGGCCGCGTCCAGCCCGCCGCTGACGATGACCTGGCCGATCAGGACCCGGGGGCCCTGGCCCGAGTCGGATTTACCGCCGAGACTCTTGAGGGCAGAGACCTTGAACCCCGAAAGCCTGAGCTTGCCCGCGTCGAGCTTCAGCACGCGCGGCAACAGCTTGCTCCAGGGCTGGGCACCATCCTTGATGTGCACGGCCCGGGCCTCGGGCGCCAAGGTGACCTGGTGAACGGCGACAAATGTCAGCGGCATGACCCGCCGGTGGATGAGCGCAAGGATCGGGCGCTCGCTCACGGCGCACCGGCAGCGGGTGATCGCCCGCTTGACGGCCCTCGAGATGCGATCGCAGTCGTCGAATCTCCCAGCCTTGCCGAAGGTGTCCAGCAGCTTCGGCACCTCTGCACAGCCCTTGTCACGCCAGGGGGTGGCCACCTGCTTGATGCGCGCTGGGGAGGGTGACACCCACCCCTGGCCGCCCTCCGGGGCGAGTTTGGCCTGACCGGGGAAGGCGGGCCCCCGGGGGACCTGCCCGGGGGCGACAAGAAAGGCGACCTTCCGATAGTCCGCGCGCTCTGCGAGGTCCAGGAAGGCGACGACCTCCCTGGCCGGCGTGTCCGCGGCGATGGCGACACGCAGCACGGCCAGGCGAGGAGATCGGTGGAGACCGGCCAGGGCGTTCACGATGGCGAGCCCAGGGTCTTCATCGATGACGGTCCCGCCAAGGGCGCCCTTGGGCACAGCACCTGCCGGGGCCGCGGCAGCGCCGGTATCGAACATGGATCCCAGCTTCTTGTCGTCGAGGCGAGACAACACTCGGAGCATACCCTTGCCTTTGGATGCGGCGATCTTGACGTCCCCCGGTTTCTCTTCGTGTCCGAGGCCCGCGGGCTGGGCGCTCTTCGGACCCGCGTTCGCCTTGACGGCCTTGGTGCCAGGCGGAACGTGCCAGTACCTGGCCCAGACCGCGCTCACCTTCCTCCCGACCACCAGACGCCCCTTGCCGAGAATCGCCCAGGGGCCCTCCGGGAGCGTCTTGGCCGGGGGCAGATTCGACGGCGCCAGTCGCACCTTGGCCAACCTTTTCCCTTCATCCCCGATCGACGCTCGCCATGCCCTGCACAGCGCGGTGAAGTACTGCTGGGTGCGCTTGACCGAGGGCGCACAGTCACCCGCCCGTTTCTGCTTGTTGCTGCACGCCGCCACCACCAGCACCACCACCATAAACACCGCGAGCGCGACTGTCCGTTTCCAGGATGTCATGGGGTCCTCCATGCCGGTTGAGTACCACGGAGAATATCACGTAGACGGAGGAAATCACGTAGATGATCGATGGCTACCCTGATCCACCCACAACGTCTCCCGGGCGCTGCGCCACTCGCTGATGTTGCGAATACCTGCAGCCTGGACGGATCCTCAGCCGTGAGGCCGAACCCAAGGCGAGCGATCATGGCTGACTCCCGGGGTTGCTGGGACATCTCCATCACAACGGCGACGCCGCCGGGTGGCTTGCACGGTATCTGGTCTCCGGTGTCTTGTCTTGCAGGCACGCCGGAGGTCAGTGTAATGTCGGAGCGTCGTCAGAACAAAATCTGGTGTGCTTGAGTCGGTACTGAGCACTTGGTGTGCTCGAGTCTCTACTGAGCAAATAGGAAGCAAATAGGGCATTTCTGGGTGGATGCGGTTGTGCCCTGTCGTCAATGGAGCCAAAAGAGCAAGGAGACGATGAGATGACAAGGAGAGCTTCTGTATTCGTGTCTCGCGTGCTGGCGCTGACGCTGGTTTTGGGACTGGGGCTGACGCTCGGTGTTCCCCTTGCCCAGGCAGGGTCCAAGCGTTGCAGGGATTTGCCGGCCAATCTTCGGGCGGCGTGCAAACGGGAGGTGGCGGCGAAGTGCGGGTCGGTGCAGGGCTACTGGCCCAAGCGGAGGTGCGAGGACAAGGTTGTCGCCTCCCAGAACCCCTGCAAGAGAGCCGCCGTGGTCAAGGCCTTCAACGCCCTGCAGCGGCAGGTCGGCATCTGCCGCGCGGCCAGCCAGCCCGTGGGAAACAAGACCTGGGCCGCCCAGACCAAGGCCCTGGCGGCGGTGACCCGAAACCTGGCGGTGCTCCGGCCCGTGACCCGGCAGTGCCCCCGCATCGCGAGGCACAGCGCGTACCGCGCGTGCACCGGAGCGAAGGCCGCCGCGAGAAGCGCCTGGGGCCGACACGTCGGCTACATGGGAAGGCAGAAGCTGAAGATCCTCTGGGGGCACATCAACGGCTTCGTCGCCGGGAAGAAGTACGCCGACGCGGCCGCCCAATGCAAGGCCAACATCGCCAGGTATCAGAAGGTCATCGCCCTGAACAAGCATCCATGGCTCCGCGCCAACGTGCGCCGGCTGGTGGCAGCTATCTCCGCCTTCAAAGCCAAGCTCAACAAGCTCGAGGCCCAGGCCCAAAAGGCCATGGCCAAAAAACGTCCGCCGCGCCCCACCGGCGCCAGCCGGAGGTATCACCGCAAGCTCAAGAAGATGGCGCGCGCGTACTTTCACAAGCCCCGAAAGAACTACACGGAGAAGATGACGAAGTTCGGGCTGGACGGCCGGGTGAAGATCACCTACACCGGCCCCCTCAAGTCCCTCATGCACCAGCACCAGATGGCCATCGCGTTGCTGAAGCGCACCTACCGTGACCGGAGCAAGAAACGCTACTGCTACTACATCTACCCCCGGTTCATCCGCAGCAAGCACGTCCGATCCCGCAAGTGGGGGCCCTGGCGGATCCGGAGGTTCACCAACCACAACCCGGTCCTCTGCAAGAACCTCCGGTGGTAGCCCCCGAGACCTGCGACGACGACGAAAACGCCGGCTACGGGGCCAGCGCCGCCACGCCCGGGTAGTCCACCGCGTAGCGGGTGCCGCGAAAGACCTGGTCCTGAAAACGGTGAAACCGCCACACCTCCACGCCATCGATGTCCACCTCGAAGAACTGGCTCTGAAAACCGTCGGTGATGAGGGTGTTGCCGTTGGGCAGGCGCTGGGCCCCGGACACCGCCGGGGCGAAGAAGTCCTCGGGGGTCGGAGCCACCCACTGCCAGAACACCTCGCTCGGCCCCCAAGCAGCGCCCGGCGTCAGAGGATAGAACCCGCTGGCGTCCATCGTGGGTGCAACCTCGTCCACCGAGGAGAAGAGACGGTCCACGCCGTTGTTGAAGATCAGGATATGCCCGGCCCCCGGGAGCCCGGGCTCGATCCAGTGGGCGTGGTGCTGTCCGAACAGGACCCTCTCGTCGAAGGGGGCCGCGTGGTAGGTCGCTGGGTTGCCCCACCGGTACAGGAGGTCACCGCCCCGGCCGTACCGCCCGCCCGAGTGCCCGGCCGCCTCGGCGGTGGTGGTGGAGTGATCGATCACGGCGATCTCATGGGTGGAGTGCAGGCTGATCAGTATCTGGTCTAGGTCGGGGTGGTAGTCGATGGCGTTGATGTGGTGCAGATCGGCCAACACGGCCGGCTCGCCGCTCGCGTTGCGGGCCCCGTGGATGTCCAGGAGCTCGGGATGGTCCGCCACGACGCCGTAGTTGGCCTGCGCCGGATCGAAGTCCTGGATCAGGTGATCCCAGGCGTGCCACTCCCAGACGATGCTGCCCCCCTCGGGGTAGACGGGCTCCACCTCGATGATGTGGTCCGGCCACAGCTCCCCCACGGCCAGCAGGGACGGATCCCGGCCCGCCGCGACGGCCTCGGCCGCGGACTTCTTCTCCCAGGCGACCACGAGCACGTTCCCGCCCGGCAGGGGCTCGATGTCGTGGTGCGTGCACCGCTGGTCGTCTGAGTAGGTGAAGGTCCAGATCACGTTGCCGTCCCAGTCGAGCTCCTCGATGACGCCGCCGGTGGAGGTCGGGTTGAAGTGGGTGTTGCCCACCAGCCCCGCGCGCATCAGGTGCCCGTTCTCGAGCAGGTAGACCCCGTGGCCCGGGGTGTAGTCGCTCGCCCAGGTGTGCGCCACCTCTCCGCAGATGTCGATCAGGTAAGTGGTCGTGTCGTGCAGGGGCGCAAACAAGGTGTAGCCGTTGAACAGCCCGGCCCGGTACACCATCAGGCCGCCGCCCAGCGCGCACTCGGGAACGTCGGAATCGCACCAGGGGGCGATGGTCGTCACCTCCACCAACTCCAGCCCTGCCACGCGATCGGCGCGCAGGTCCTCGGCGCGCACCTGCAGGCAGTACGGCGTGTCGTCGGCCGGGCAGGCCTCGCACCCCGCTCCCACCGACGCCACCAGCTCGCACACCCCGGTGGCGTCCGTGCCAAAGAACCCCTCGAACTCCCGCGCGTCCAGCATCCCCTCGAACCGCCCCGCCACGAATCCGGTCCCATCGGGAGTGAACGTACCCGAGACGTACAGGTCGTGGATCGTCACGTCGTACCCCGTGACGGTGATCGGGAACTCGGCCGGGCCCGCGGTGAAGGCCCCGTCGGCGTCCAGCGGGGCCACCGGAAAGTCGATGGTCTCCTTGCACAGGTCCTGGGCCACCCCGGCACTGTCGTCCACCAGGGCACCCAGCAGCAGCACCGTGGCGTCTCCCGACGACCGCACGCCGAGGAGGAAGTCCGGGACGTAGGTGCCGATGATGTTGCCGATGCCCTCGGGCGCGACCCACTGGTCCGACTCGATCTCCAGGTGGTAGGTCGCCCCGGGGCGAACCGGGCTGTCGTTGCTCCCGGGCCCGTCGTCGCCGCACCCAACGAGGGCCAGACAGAGGATCCAACACGCGAACGGGGCAACAAGAGGATTCGGTCTTCGAGGGATCTGCTTCAACGGTCTACACCTGTCGGGTCACCGCCGCATCATACCAGAATCGAAGCCCGCCTGTATGGTCGCCCCGGCCGCCCGCCCGGCCGCCAGCCCGGCAGGTCCAACGCTCCGATGCCCGCCCGGCGGTCGGGTGGCTCCCCGCCGCCCGGCATGATAGGCTCGCCACGGATAGCGCGATGAAGTGTCCACCCAGCGGAAACCAGCACCCCTCCGGCGGCGCCCCCTGCCGCGATTCCAGAAAGGACCTCATGAATCATGCGGCGATCCTGATCCTGACCGTGGGCCTGGCAGGGGTGACAGCGGCCTGCCGGCCCGAGAAAACCACCGGCGACCAGCGACCCGCCAAGTCGCCCGGGGTCGAGGCGCCCGGCTTGGCCCCCTCCGCGGGGACCCCGATGGCCCGCCAGGCCCCCATGGACTTCTCCGTGCCGCCGGGCGACAGCGCGAGCAGCAGCGGCGGCGGCAGCGAGACCCCCGGGAGCCCCGGGGGCCCGACGATCCCCGGAAAGCCCGGCGACCTGAAGGCCTCCCTCGCCGACCTGGACCGGGTCGTGGCTCGCCAGAAGCAGGTGGTAAAGCTGTGGGAGGCCGTCGGTAGCGTGGCCGACGCCCGGAGAAACAAGCAGGCTCTCCTCAAGGGCGCCCTGGATGTGCTGGCGCTGACCATCGCCGCCATGCAGAGGGCGGTGACCCTCTCGAAGGCCGACCTGAAGCTGTTTCTCAGGAGGCAAAGTGCCCACAGGGGTCAGGCGCGCCAGATGAACGAGGTCATCAAGAAAAAACAGCGCCAGATCATGGCCCTGCCCGGGGGAAAGGTCTTCTTCGGGGACCTCAAGCAGTCCGCCGCGGTGGAAGTGCGCAAGCAGAGCCAGACGCTCATGCGGCTCGGCCGGAAGCTGCTCATGCGACAAAAGGAGCTCAAGCCATAGATGTGTGCGCTACGCGTATGCGAGGCCTGTGCCGCCATTTTCGACGAGCCCATCGATGCCTGCCCGGTTGACGGCACCCCGCTGGAGGAGGCCCGGGATCAGCGGGTAGGCACCACCATAGGGCGATACGTGCTCGTCCGACGCATCGGCAAGGGCGTCCGCGGGTACGTCTACCTGGGTGTCCACCCCGTCATCCGGAGCCGGGTGGCGATCAAGATCCTGCACTCCCCGGCGGACGAGGAGTCCGACGCGTACAAGCGGTTCGTGATCGAGGCCCAGGCGGTCAATCAGATCCAGCACCCCAACATCATCCGGGTGATGGACATGGCCATCCTGGCCGACAAACGCCCGTACATCCTGATGGAGTACGTCGACGGGGAGTCCCTCCGGGAAAAGATGCTCGAGGGACAGCTGGACCCGGACGCCGCCTACCGGGTGATCCACCAGATCCTCTCCGGGCTCCAGGCGGCGCACGACGCAAACTTCATCCACAGGGACCTCAAGCCCCGCAACATCATCGTCTCGACGACGGGCGAGGCGAAGATCCTCGACTTCGGAATCGCGAAACTGATCCGGGACGATCGAACCCCCATCACCGAGGCCGGCGTGCTGCTGGGGACGCCCATGTACATCGCCCCCGAGCAGGCACTGGGAAAGCGCGAGCTCATCGGCCCGTGGACCGATCTGTACTCCGTGGGGATCATCCTGTACGAGCTGTACACCGGCGCCCAGCCCTTCGACGCCAAAACCACCGCCTCGGTCCTGCTGAGCCACGTGAGCGCCCCCCCCGTGCCGCCGAGCGAGCGGCACCCGGCCATCACACCGGCCATGGAGGACCTGATCCTGTGGTGCCTGGAAAAGGACCCCGCGGATCGCCCGCAGACCTCAGTGGATCTCATCGAGGCCCTCGAGGAGGCGCGGTACGGCTACGCCGCCGCTCTCACCGCGTCACAATCAGGGTCGACCCTGCCGGCCGTCGACGCCGCCGTGGACGAGACCTTCGAGTCTCAGTCGGGCTCCGCCGCGCGTTCCATGGGGGTGCGGGGAGACCCAACGGATCCGTCCTACCGGTCCAGACCCAAGCCCGGCCCCCGCTCCCCAGGGGGCTCCAAACGCCTGGATCTCGATGGGCTCATGCGGGGCTCCGGTCGGAACGACACCAAGCGGCGGTGGCGACAACACCTCCTCGTCGGGCTGGGGCTGGTCGGGCTGTTGGGGGCCACCCTCGGGGCCCTGTACCTCTACCGGTACAAATCCGACACGCCCCTGTCGGCCCGCCTCGCGCGGGATCCCTCGTCCGCCGCCGCCAACGCCGATCCGTCCGCCGCATCCCGGGAGGCGAAGGGGAGGCTGTACGTGGTGCACTCGCGGCGAGTCTCCACTGTGGATCCCTGCCTCGCGGCCGACGGCGGCTCGGTGACCCTGGTCCAGCAGACCCACGAGGCGCTGGTCCGCTACGACAACCTGACCGGGCAGATTCAGCCGTGGCTGGCCCTCTGGTGGAAGCGCAGCCCTGGCCAGGTGGACTTCAGGCTCCGTGCCGATGTGGTCTTCCACGACGGCGCCGCTCTCACCGCGGAGGCGGCGGCCGCCTCTCTGAGGCGCACCATCGCCTCACCAATGGGCAAGGCGTTTCTGTGGGACATCCGGTCCGTTGACGCCACCGGACCGCTGACGTTCCGGGTCCACCTCGCCGAGTCGAGCGTCTCCTTCCTCATGCGCCTGGCGCTTTACACGGCCTTCGTGTCCAAGCCAGGAGCGACCCATCCGGTGGGGACCGGACCCTTGAAGCTGAAGTCCTGGAGCCGCCGGGTCGGTGCGGCGATCCTGGTACCGCACAGCCGGTACTGGGGAGAGGTGCCCCGCATGAGCAGCGTGGTCTTCACGAGCCAGCCCGACGTGGAGGCCAGGGCGACCATGATCACGCAGGGCACCGCCCACGTCCTGCCCGACGTGCCGGCAAGCCTCGCCGAGCGCCTGCGGCGCGTGCGGTCCGTGGAGGTGCTCCGCTCTCCCGGGCACTCGATGAGCTACCTATACTACAACACCAAAAAGCCGTACCTGCGCAGCCCGGCGATCCGGCGCGCCCTCTCCATGGCCATCGACCGCGAGCGGTTCGTCAAGCTGCTGTACAAGGGGCATGCACGGGTCGCACGGACCAGCCTGCCCGCCGGGCTCGGCCAGTCCATCCGGCGAGCCGGCTGGCCCGCGCACGACCCGGCAAAGGCCAAGAGGCGGGTCGCCGGCAGGCCGGTGACCCGGCGGCGGCTCCTTCTGTATCTCACCCAGGACGCCAAGTCGGTCATGCCGGATCCGAAGCTCGCCGCGAAGCTGCTCCTTCACGACCTCGCCGCCGTGGGGATCCGGGTCAACGCGGTGTTCCTCCCCTTCCGCAAGCTCATCCGGGTCCTGGCGCGGGGGGACCACGACCTCGCCTACCTGGGGTGGGTTCCGGACTACCCCGACCCAGAGAACATCTATCTCATGGCCACCCGCCGGGGGCTCACGGCGGGCGCGAACACCGCGCACTTCGTAGACGCAGATCTGGAGCGCCTGGTCCAATTCGCAAAGATCGAGCAGAACGCGGACAAGCGGCAGGTGCTGTTCGAGCGCATCGAGCGGGTCATCGCCCAGAAGCACCCCTGGCTCCCCATCGCCCAGCTCCCCTCCTTCCTCGTCCTTCGCAAGGAGGTCAAGGGCCTACGCTACGGGCTCTCCCTGAACGCTGAGTTCTCCCTTGGTCGGACCACCCTGGAAAACCGGACCCCAACCGCACCCACCTCACCCCCATAGGCGCTTTCCCGCTTCGGCGGACGACCCCGGGGTGATACAATACTGCTCTTTCCGGAATCGGGGCTCACGAAACATCCATGCGCATCTGCGAGAACTGCGGTCAGACCTTCGAAGGCGATGAGGAGGTCTGCCCCGACGACCAGACGCCCCTGATAGAGCCAGACGACGAGCTCATCGGCCAGACCATCGAGCGATATGTGCTCGTCAGGAAGCTGGGCAAGGGCGCCATGGGCGTGATCTATCTGGGTGTCCACCCGATGATCCGCAGCCGCGTGGCCGTCAAGGTGCTCCACGGGGCCACAGACGACAGCCACGCCGACTTCTCGCGGTTCGTCATCGAGGCGCGGGCGGTCAACGAGATCAAGCACCCGAACATCGTGCGAATCATGGACCTGGATGCGCTCCCGGACGGGCGGCCCTTCATCGTCATGGAGTACCTCGAGGGCGTGACCCTGCGAGAGCGCATGGTGCGCCCGCCCCTGCTCGATCCCTTCGAGGCCCATCAGATCGTCGTCCAGGTGCTCGAGGCCCTCCAGGCTGCCCATGACGCGGGCTTCGTCCACAGGGACCTCAAGCCAGACAACATCTACATCACCAACGACGGCGATGTGAAGCTACTGGACTTCGGTATCGCGAAGCTGCTCGATGGGTCGGCCAAGACCTTCGCAACCCAGGACGGCGCGGTGGTGGGCACGCCCATGTACCTCTCGCCGGAGCAGGCCATGGGGGAGCACGACCTCATCGGCCCGTGGACAGACCTGTACTCCATGGGGGTGATCCTGTACGAGATGTACACGGGCAAGTCCCCCTTCGACTCCAAGAACGTGAGCCAGATCCTCCTGGCACACATAAACAAGACCCCGGTCCCCCCCTCCGAGCGAAAGGCGGTGATCTCGACGGAGCTCGAAAACACCATCCTGTGGTGCCTCGAAAAGAAACAGGCCGACCGCCCTCAAAGTGCCCGGGAGCTCCACGAGGCCTTCAACGAAGCGAGCGACGACTACGCCAACGGCATGGCCCAAACCCTGCCCGGAGGCACTCTGCCCAAGCTGGCGAGCTCCAGCGGCAGGGCCCGGGGCTCGGACCAGGGCTCCGATCAAGGGTCGGCCCAGGGGTTCAACGCGAACGCCCGTCGGGGATCCGGAGGCGGCATGGGCTCCCGTGTCCGGAGCAGCCCCGGGGCCAACTCCAGCGCCCGCGGCCAGGTCACCGGCCCCTTCCGACGTGGAGGCCGCCGCCCGACGGGTGCTGCCAAGGCCCACTCCGCGGGCGGGCCGGACCAGGCGCGGCCCGAGGGGGCGCGATCCGGCGGACAAACGCGCGCCATCATCGCCGCAATCGTCATCGTCGTGGTGGGCGCCGTGATCGCGCTGCTTGTCTGGGGCCGGTATGGCGGCGGAGGGACGCCCAACGCGCGGCGTGGAGGCGAATCGTCAGCCGACGCGGCCGCTCCGCGACCACGGGGCGCGCCCCGCGGCAAGCTGGTGGTGATGCAGCCCTTCCAGGCCGACCACCTGGCGCCGCACCAGGTCACCAACGCAGAAGGCATCGACATCGTCAAGCAGACCCACGAGCCCCTGATCAGGTATGAAGATCTGACCGGACAGTTCCACCCGAGCCTCGCCACGAAGTGGCGCGTGAAGGGCGCAACGTACCACTTCCGGATCCGGCGGGGGGTACGGTTCCACGACAGCACCCTGCTCACACCCGAGGTGGTCGTCGAGTCCTTGAAGCGCAGCCTGAGCTCCAAGATCGGTCGGAGCTACCTCGCGGACATTAGAGAGGTGAAGATCGAGCCGTCGGGTGAGGTCGTCATCCGGCTCACCCGGCCGAGCGGCTCCTTCCTGCTGCGGCTGTCGTTGTACCCGGCCTACATCGGTCGGTTGGGGGGACGGCTGCCGAAGGGCACGGGGCCCTACAAGGTCACCGCCTGGAACCGGGCCGTGGGCGCGGTGATCATGAGTCCACACGCCGGCTACTGGGGCGAGCCGGCCCGCCTGAAGTCCATCGTGTTCAAGGCCGAGGCCGACACCCAGGCCCGGGCGAGCCTCCTGATCCAGGGCAGCGCCCACATCGCATCGTCCCTGCCGACCCACGTGGCCAAACCCCTGGGCAGCCGGCGCGACGTGGATCTGATCCGCTCGGCCCAGACCTTTGTCACCTATCTCAAGTTCAACACGAAAAAACCCCATCTCAGCTCGGCCCGCGTCCGCCACGCCCTGAGCCTGGCCGTGGACCGGGACCGGCTGGTCCGGGAGCTCTACGGGGGCAGCGCCACCAGGGCCGTCAGCTCCGTGCCGCCCAGCCTCATCCGTCCCCTCCCCGACGCGGCGACGGTGAGCTACGATCCGAAGCGCGCCAGAGCCCTGCTCGCTGGCACACCAGCGGCAAAACGCACGCTCACGCTGTACCTGTACGCCGACGCGCGGCCCTACCTGCCCCAGCCCAAGCTCGCCGCGCGGATCCTCGTGGAGGGGTTCGCCGCCGCGGGCATCAAGGTGACCGCCAAGCTCCTGCCCTACGCCGACGCCAAACGGGCGTGCACCGCGGGGCACCATGACCTCGCCTTCTTCGGCTGGGGGCTGGACTACCCCGACGCCGAGAACATCTACTACCTCATCTCGAAGAAGGGATTGGCGTCGGGCTGGAACTACTCCCACTTCGATGATCCCGAGTACGACCGACTGCTCACGGCAGCCGAGCAGGAGCTCAACAACGACAAGCGGCTGGCGCTCTTCCGACGGCTGGAGCGGATCATCGAGACCAAACGGCCCTGGCTGCCCCTGGTCTACATCGCCACATCTGCGGCAAAGCGCACCGAGGTCAAGGGCGTGAGGTTCCAGATGTCGGGAGGCGAGATCGACCTCACGAAGGCCTACCTGACCCGCAGACGCGCTCGCGCCCGCTAGCCGGCGACCAGGGGCGCGGGCACAGGCGCGACCATGGGCGCGGGCACGATCATGAGCACGGGCGCGGGCATGGGCACACGCATGGGCACGAGCAAGGGCACAACTCCAATAGGGGGTCGCATCCGGTCGCAGAATGACTTACTGTGCCGGGATGCCTACGCACATCCGCCTGGCGACAGCCGAGGCCGCCGCGAACGCCGGACAAGCCACGGACTGGCCCCCCCGTGCGGAGCGGGTGGCCCGAATGCGCGCCCTGGTGGGGGACGCCGACCCTTCCGTTCGACCCCTCACCGTGGGGTTGAGGGCGATCACCCACCGCAGCTACAACCGTTGGGTGATGCCGTTGATCCAGGCCCACTGGCCCGCGCTGGACACCGATCCATTCGGGCTGAAGCTCCGCCTGGCCGCCTGCAACCTCTACGGCTCGGCGCCCTACACGGTGCTGCTCTGCGCGCCCCATCGGCCGCTGTTCTTCCAGCTCGTCTCCCGGGTGGGCAACGCGCTGCCCTTGCCGCCACGGGGGCTGGCCCGGCTCGGTAAGGCCGCCATCGGGATGCTCGACTGGCTGCCCGGGTACGACCCGACGCATCGCCGCATCATCCTCATCGCGTCGTTCATCGCCACCATCGACCACTGCTTCGACCACCTCATGGACGAGCCGCCCGCCGAGCGCGGCCGACTGGTCAAGCAGCTCATCGATGGCCAGTGGCAGCCCGACTCGCCGCACCTCCGGCTGGCCCGTGCGCTCCGGGACGAGATGTGCCGAGACCTCGCTGTGCACGAGCGCCAACCCTACGCCGACGCCATGCGTACCCTGCACGCCTGGGTGGACTCGGAGGTGGCGTCGCTGCAGGGGACTGAGGATCCCACCGGGCTCAGCCACCGCCTGGCGGGCATTGAAGGCACCATCGACGGCCTCCTGGTGGCGGTGAAACACTACGCCGGCGACGCCGCCCGGGCCTGGATGATCGACGTCTCCCTCTTCGTGCAGATGCTCGACGACTGGATCGACCTCGAGGGGGACCTGGAGACAGGGCTGCGCACCCCCGTGGCCCTGGGGCACTGGACCTATGATGACATCGCCGCGGCCTGGCGGCGCACGGTGCAGGGGCTCGAGGACCTCGTCCGGTCCGCGGGGCTCACGGCCCCGGGATACGTGGGGCTGCTGCGCGAGGCCTACATCCTGATGCTGAGGGAGGTGGTCGAGGGCATGGCCGACCGCTCCGCCGACTGAGCCCGCTGCCCCTCCCGCGCCCACAGACACTCATGAACCGGCGAGCGCCCAACCACCATCCCCCGGACACCCCGCTCGTCCGGCCATTGGCACCGGCCGTCTTCGTCACGGGCAAGGGCGGCGTGGGCAAGACCACCGTGGCCGCCGGCCTGGCGGTGGCCGCCGCCGACCAGGGCCCGGGATCGGTCTTCGTGGAGTTTGGCGACAGCGACGCGGGGGAGGCGGCGCTGGCCGGGGCGCCCCCAAACGTTCGGTACGAGCGCGTCCGGCCCGAGGAGGCTCTGGTCCAGGGCGCCACCCCCCTGTTCCGCTCGGCCTGGGTGGCCCGCGGCGTGCTGGGCAACTTCGCCATGCGCCCCCTGCTCCGAGCCGCCCCCGCCGTGCGGGAGGTGGCCATGCTGGAGGCCGTCCGTCGACTCATGGAACAGCACCCTGGCCACCGCGTGGTCGTGGACATGCCCGCCACCGGGCACAGCCTCTCCTGGTTCGCCGTGGCAGGCCAGGGCCGGGATCTGCTCGTGCGGGGCCCCCTGTTCGACCTCTGCGATCGCCTGGTACAGGAGCTCATCCATCCGGGTGCCATGTCCATCGTTGTGGTGACCCTGCCCGAGCCGTTGGTCCTCCGGGAGACCCGGGAGCTTTGCATGGCCCTGGCGTCCCAGCACCGCCTCCCCGTGGACCGGCTCATCGTCAACCGCGTGCCTCCGAAGCTCCCCCCCGCGGCCCTGCGCGAGGCCCGGGCCCTGGCAGAAGCCGGGGGCGCCCTCGCCCCGGCGGCCCGGGCGTTGGTGGACGTGCTCACCGAGCGGGGCCGGACCCGGGACGCGGTGCTCGACGTCGTCTCGAGCAGCCTGGGCTCCAAGGCGCCGCCTCTGGTGCTCTTGCCCCGGGCGCCCGAAGATCCGGACGCGGCTACCGTGGCCAGGTGGCTGCAAAGGCTGGAGCCCAGATGAGCCCAGTGAGCCCACCGAGCCCCGAGATCATCGTCGCCGTCGGCGGCGGCGGCGTGGGCAAGACCACCACCTCCGCGGCGCTGGCCTTGAGCCTGGCCCGGGCAGGGCGACGCACCCTGGTGGTGACCATCGACCCGGCCCGACGCCTGGCCGACGCCCTGGGCACGAGCGTGGGCAGCCAGGTCCAGCCCGTGACGCTCCCCGACGCCGGGGATCGGCTCTTCGCGCTCATGCCCGAGCCCCGAGAGGCCATGCGCCTGTTCACCGAGTACCTCTGCGCCGAGGAGCCCGAGGCCCTCAATCGGCTGCTCGAGAACCGACTCTACCGGGTGCTGGAGGAGGCGGTGCCCGGCATCCACGAGCTGGTGTGCATGAGCCTCGTCACGCGCGCGGCCGAGGAGCTCGACCTGGACGTCATCGTCATAGACACCGCGCCCTCGCGCTACGCCATCGACTTTGTGACCTACCCCCGACGGCTGGGCAAGCTGCTGGGCAATCGCGCCGTCGCCTGGCTCAGTGGGCTCAGCGCTCCGGACGACGCGCCCCGGTCGCGGTCGAGCCGCTGGCTCGCCTGGGGCCGCCGCCGCGCGGAGGATGCCTTGTCCGGCGTGCTCGGCCCCAACGCCGTCACCGACGTCGCGGACCTCTTCGCTGCCATGGCCCTGGTCCGCGAGCGCTTCGTGCGCCTGTCCCGGCGCGCCTCGGACCTGCTGCTGGTCAGGCAGACGAGGTACCTGCTGGTCACCGCCCCCACGGGCGCAGCCAGCGACAACGTGCGGTACCTCCACGCCCGGCTCCGCAAGCTCAAGCTCAGCCCGGTGGCACTGATCGTGAATCAGGGACTCGACGCGCAGGCCGCCTGGCGCCCGCTGCTGGAGTCACCCGAACCCCTGGCACCCGACCTGGCCGAGGTCCTCGACCAGCTCGAGGCCGAGCACGCCGCCCGGGTCCGGGCCGCCGATCGGGTCAGGGCCGCCTTCTCGAGCAGCCACCGGCGCCTGCCCCAGATCCCCCTGCCCTTCGTCGAGGCCGCGAGCCCCCGGGAGGTGCTCCTCGCCCTCGCCGTTCCCTTTGCCGAGCACCTGACCACCGTGTCAGGTCGGGCCTGACCGCCCGGCCCGGCCTTGACGGCCCGGGCGGCCCCGCGCAATACTTCGTTCAATGATCAGGATTCCTCACATCCTGGTGACCGTCGGATTGCTCCTCGGTGGGAACCAGGCGGCGGAGGCGCGTGCCGCGGTGTCCACATCGGTAAAGATCAAGGTGATCAACCTGGCGCGGCGGGGCAAGCGGGCCTTCGTTGCCAAGCGGTTCGACGAGGCGATCCGGCACTGGCGCCGGGCCTACAGCCTGTGGCCCAAGCCGCAGCTGCTGTACAACATTGCCCTGGCCTACGAGCGGTCCCGGCGACCGGCGCAGGCCATGACCTTTCTGCGGGAGTTCTTCACCCAGGCAAAGACCGAGCCCCAGAAGACCACGCTCATGCGAGGCGCGCGCAAGCTGCGGCAAAGCCTGTCGCGCCGGGTCTGCGTGCTGGGACTGACGGGGACCCAGGGGGCGCAAGCCTTCGTCGACGACAAGCTCGTTGGCACTGTGCCCCTGGAGGCGGTCCTCTTGCCAGGGACGCACCGCCTGGAGCTGCGGGCCCCGGGGCGGACCACGGTGAAGCGACGGATCACCCTCGAGGCCGGGCGCACCACCCTGCTGGACGTGCACCTGCGTCCCGCCCGACGACGGCGGTTGGTGCGGCCCGAGCCACGGCCCCGGCCCCGGCCGGGCACGGCTCCGCTAAAGGGGCTGCACATGGCTTATTCCCTGACCGCCGTCGGGGTCGCCCTGGCCCTGGCTGGAGCAGCCGTGGGCACGGGCCTGTTGGCCATCGAGCGCTATGACGACTTTCAGGCCAACCCGACCCTCGCGTCCCGGGCTCGGGTCAAGACCTTGCAAGACGCCACCAACAGCCTGTGGGCCCTGGCCGGCGCGGCCGGCGTGACGGCGGTGGTCCTCGCCATCTTCACCCGGTGGCGCTCTGGACGGGAGTCTCCGCCCCGCAGGGCGCCGACGGTAGACATCGAGGTGGGTCCCGGTGGGCTGGGCGTGGCCTTGAGGGGCAGCTTCTAGACTATTTGGAACGCATGACCGCGGACGACACAAAAACCACCTCGCTGCGAAAATCGAGCACCGCCACCGGGGACCCCGCCCCCGACAGCGCCACCGTGGGCCAGGACGGAGAGACTCTCCCCGCGCCCATCGCCCGCCCGTCGCAACCGTCGGTGAGCGGGGCCCGGACCCTGGAGCACCTGCGCCGGCCCGCCATGTCGCGTCAGTTCGGCCGCTACGAGCTGCTGCTGGAGCTCGCCGCCGGGGGCATGGCCACCCTCTATCTGGCCAGGCTCCGAGGACCCGAGGGCTTCGAGAAGCTCGTCGCCCTCAAGATCATCCACGCCCACCTCACCCGGGAGCCCAGCTTTGTGAAGATGTTCTTCGACGAAGCCCGGATCTCGGCGCTGGTGCACCACCCCAACGTGGTGCAGGTGATCGACCTGGGCCAGATCGAGGACACCTACTACATCGCCATGGAGTACGTACACGGCAAGGACTATCGGGCCGTGCTGAAGGGGGCCTACCACAGGTCCCGGCAGGGGAAGCCCCTGGCGTCGGTCCCCGCCTGGCTCATCGCCACCCGCGTGGCCGCCGACGCGGCGGCGGGGCTCCACGCCGCCCACGAGCTCGTCTCCTCCAAGGGCGAGCCCTTGGGGCTGGTGCACCGCGACGTCTCGCCGCACAACATCCTGCTGTCCTACGACGGCCACGTGAAGCTGACGGACTTCGGCATCGCCTACGCCAAGCACCGCATCACCCACACCGACTCCGGGGTGCTCAAGGGCAAGCTGGCGTACATGTCACCGGAGCAGGCCGAGGGCAGTCGCATCGACCGCCGGGCAGACGTCTTCGCCCTGGGCATCGTGCTCTGGGAGGCGGTCTGCAACAAGCGGCTCTTCCGCCGGGAGACGGACGCGGCGACAATCTATGCTCTGACCCGCACCGAGATACCGCGTCCCCGAACCGTGCGCGAGGACCTGCCCGCCGAGCTGGAGCAGATCATCCTGCGCGCCCTGGCCAAGCGCCCCGGCGTGCGGTACCAGACCGCCCAGGAGCTTGGGCGAGCCCTGGAGCAGCTCATCGCCCGCCACGACGATGTCATCGGTTCCGCCGAGCTGGCCGGCGTCATGTCCACCCTCTTCGCCGAACAGTGCGCCAAGCTGGACCGTGAGATCAGCGAGGCCACGGCCCAGGCCGACGTCGACCCGGCACCCAACGCCACAGTGGCCCAGCACGAGCGCACCGACACGAACCTGATCAACCTGCCGAGGGCCTCTGATGGCGTGAGCGAAGAAGGGGGATCGGGCGTCAGCGAGACGCGGCTGTCCGCCCAGGCCCACCGCTCGATGCCCACAGCGCCCCGCCGAATCCCGCACCTGGGCATCGGCCTGATCGCGCTGGCCGGCGTGTTGGCGGCGGGGTTGGGATACTACCTGATGGGGCTCACTCCCGAAAAGCGGCAGGCCTCAGACCGGGGCACCGTCACGTCGCCCAGGACCGTGGAACAGGCGAGGGATGCGCCACGGCCGCGGGAGCGCCCTCGCAGCCCCGCACGCAGGCCGCCGGTCATGGCCCGCGCCCCGAGCAAGCTGGTGATCACGTTCGTGGTGAAGCCGCCCGGCGCCCGGGCCACGGTCCTCTTCCGCGGCAAGCGCTACCGACAGAACCGCCTGGACCTGCTGGTGACCGCCGGTAAAACCACCGAGCGCGTGCGGGTGGAAGCGCCGGGCTTCGTCCCATTGGAGCGGTTCGTGACAGTGCGCCCCGAGGCCGCCCGCACCCATGTGTTGACGCTCACGCCCCGCCGCCGTCGCCCGGGGATGCGCCCGGCGCTGCCCCGTCCCGACATGGCCATGGACCCAGCCCCGGTGGACATCGGATTCGATTGATCGCGAGTCAGGAGTCGGGGTAGGCGGTCCAGCTCTCGGTCCACGGGATGGCGCCCGGGGCGAAAGCGCCGCGGTAGTTCGCCGTGGAGTCGAAGGGGGCCGGGGGCGGGTCGACGCCCAGGATGGCCGTGGAGTCGGGGACCCACCCCGGGCTGAGCAGATCGAAGGCTCCGTCCAGAAGTGGATCCACCCCGAAGAGGTTGTTCCACTGGGGCTGGATATAGAACTGGTCCTCGGGGAAGCCGCCGTCGTCGTCCCCAGACCCATCGTCCTCGTCGGGGTTGCCGGCGACCGGGAAGTAGGACTCCCCGTCGGGGCCGATCTCGTAAAACAAGGTGTCCCGCACGATGGACTCGCCGGCCAGGGCCCGGGCGCCCGCCTCCAGCCCCCAAATCTCCACAGCCTCGAGGCTGTGGGACTGGATGATGCCGTGGGAGAAGAATCCGGCGCCGCCGTACTTGATGTTGATGCCGCGCTGCTGGTTGGAGTCAGGGGAGCCGATGAAGGTGTAGTTGTAGATCTGGAAGTCCGTCAGGGGAATCGCAGAGGCGTCCTCCTGGAGGTTGTCCACCTCCAGGGATCCCTGGGCGGCCGCGTCCAATTGTACCGCCAGGAACTGCCCCGTGCCCGTCCACCCCAGGTCGATGTCCACCCCCTCGTCGCCCGTGCGGGTGATCACCAGGTAGCGGAAGTCCACCGTGCCGCCAAAGATCTCCAGGCCGTCGTCGCCACCGAAGTGCAGCTGCACGTGCTCCACCACGGTGCCCTTGCCGCAGCCGCAGAGCGAGAGGCTGTTCAGATACTCCTCGCCCTGGATGCGCCCCCCGGCGAACTCCACGCGCACGTACTTCAAGGTGCCGCAGTACCAATCGACGTCCGTGCCGCCAAAGGGCGGCTCCAGCTCGCCGGGCTTGATGCGCAGATAGGCCCCCACCCGGTTCACCGGGGCTTGGCCGAGCAGGGCCACGCCGCCCCAGTCCCCGGGGAGGCGCTGACCCACCGGCTGGTCGCTGGTGAACACGATGGGGAGGTCCCGGGTGCCCGTGGCGTCTAGCGTCCCCCCCGAGCGCACCACCAGGGCCGAGTGCTGCCGTCCCAGGATGGTGGTCCCCGGATCGATGGTCAGGGTGGTGGAGGGCTGCACGGTGATCACGTCGTTGAGCACCCACACGCGGTCCGCGGTCCAGTGGGTGTCGGTGCCGATGTTGTCCACCACCTCCACCCGGGGCTTCTCCTTACACAGGCCCTCGACACAGCTCTGCGTACGATCGCACTCGTCGTCGGCCTGGCACATGTCCAGCTCGAAGGAGCACCCGGTCCCCAGCCCCACTCCGCCCACGACCAGGATCCACACCAGCCCCCAAAGCGTTCTCACCATTGGCGCACGTCTCATCGCTCGGCGGTCTCGATGACGCCATTCCCACACTCCGGATCCCCCGGGCCGCTGCGGCCAGGCCCGCAGCCCACCAGCAGCACCCACCCCAGAACAATCACCCACCCCCGCACTTCGCGACTGACCGACATCATGATTCACCTCACCCGTAATATATCACCCGTTTCATTTTCTGCGATTTCATGTTCAATGAATGTAACAGTGAGCACAGTTGCTCTCGGAAGCCTACATCGGGGTGTACGCAACCCACTCGAGCCCCCCACTGTGGGTCACCGATCACCCAGCTTCGCGACCGGTCTGCGGCGTGGTGCAGCCCACCTGCCGCGATTCCAAGCGCCTGGGACAATCGCAACAACCGGGCACGCCGATTGCAGAGCCCCTGCCAGACAACCCGAAACACCAATCGCCAAGGAGACGAACATGACCATCAATCACCGAACCCTCACGGTTGCCCTCGCGACGCTGGCCTGCGCCGGTGCCCTGGTTCTGTCAGCCTGTGGCAAGAAGGGCGACAGCGAAAAGAAGACGGGCGACCCCGCTGACCAGGCCATGACCCCCGAAGCCATGGGCGCCATCATGGCCGCCCGGCCCACCGCCCGGCCCAAGGCCATCGAGTGGGTGACCGTAGCGCTGCCCAAGACGAAGCTCAAGATCAAGGTGCCCAAGGGCACGAAGGTGACCGACTCCATCCTGGCAAACGCCGACGCGGTGAAGCTGCCCGGCGGCCGGCACACCTTCGTGGTGCGCAAGTGGCAGCACGGAGACAAGACCCTGGACAAGGTCACCGCCTGGGCCAAGGGACACCAGCTCCAGAAGCACCAGGGCGACGTGCTCAAAGAGGGCTCCGGCAAGATCTACACCTACATCTACAAGGTGAACATGGGCGGCCGGCCGGGCGCGGTGTTCCACCAGTACAAGGACGTGGGCGGGCAGGTCTTCCGCTGCTACGCCAACGCCAAGAGCCCCGCCTCGGCCAAGCTGTTCCACCGCTGCTGCGACTCGCTGTCCAAGTAGCTTCTCGAGCGCGTGCACGAGCACGTGCACCTCTCACGACTGCCCCCACACCGTCGGTGGGGCACCTCGCTCGCTCCCCGACTTCCGCCGTCGATTGCAGTGACCACCCCGACCGCGTATTGTTCGCCCATGCGCGTCCTGCACGTCATCGCCTCCTCACGGGGCGGCGGGGCCCTGCACCTGGGTCGGCTGGCCCGCGCCCAGGTGGCCCAGGACCACCGGGTGACCGTCGTCATGCCACAGGACGGCGAGGTGACCAGGCAGGCGTTGACCGCCATGGGCCTGCGCAGCCACGATCCCGGCCCCCTCGGCATGGACCGCGTGGCCTGGCTCACCCGCCTGGTTCGCCGGGAGCGGCCCAGGGTGCTGCACTGTCACGGCGCGCGCGCGGCCTTCTACGCGCGGCTGGCCTGCCTGGGCGTGGTGAGCCAACGGCCGCGCGTGGTCTACAGCCTCCACGGCTTCACCGGGCTCCATCGACCGACGCCAAGGCGCCAGGCCATGTGGCTCGCCGAGCGGGCCCTGGCCCCGCTGACAGACCTCTACGTCGCCGGAAGCAGAGCCGAGCTGAACGAGGCACGGGCCTTCGGCCTGGACGCCGGTCGCCTACGGGTCGTCTACAACGGCATCTCAGCCGAGCGGTTCGAGTCCGCCGATCGCGCCGCGGCCCGGCGACGGCTCGGCGTGACCGACGACACCTTCGTGCTGGTCTCGGTGTGCCGGCTGGACCAGCCCCGGGATCCGGAGCTGTTTCTCCGCGCATTGGCGCACCTGTCGGAACCATCTTCATCATCCCGGCTGATCCCGTGCCGGCTGATCCTGGTGGGCGATGGACCCCTTCGGCGCCCCGCCGAGGTCACGGCGGCACAGCTCGGCGTGGCAGACCGCGTGCGCTTTTTCGGCTACCAACAGGACCTGCCCGGGCTCCTGGCCGGCGGGGACGTCTTTTTGCACGCCACCACGGGTTGGGAGGGTGGCGTACCCCTCGCCATGCTGGAGGCCATGGCAGCGGGGCTGCCGGTGATCGCCACCCGGGCCGGCGGCATCCCCGAGGGCGTGACCCATGGTCAGAGCGGGCTGCTGGTGCCGGTGGGCGACCACCAGGCCATGGCCGCGGCCGTGCGCCGCCTCCACGCTGACCCGGCGCTCGCCAAGCGGCTGGCCACCCGCGGGCGGGTCGAGGTGACCCTCCGCTTCACCGTGGAGTCCTTTGCACAGAGCTATGCCCGACTCTATTCGGACCTGGTGTCGGGGTAACCCGCGGCCGCTTCGAGAACCACCGCGAAGTCACCGGCGAGACGCTCCCAGCTGTACCGCGCGATCACCTCGGGGTCCCCGGTGAAGCCCACCCGTCCCCGGGTCCGTCGGGTGTCGATCCAGCCGGCCAGGGTGGCCGCCACCTCCTCGGCCGAGCCGCAGTAGGTGCCGACCCGCGCCTCGGTGAGCAGCCGCGAAAGCTCGCTGTCGGCGCCCCCCCCCACCAGGAGAATCGGCCGACGCGCCTGGAGATACTCCAAGGCCTTGAGGGTCAGCATCCCCTGGTCAGAGGGCGTGTTCCAACCCAGCACCAAAAGCGCGTCGGCGACACGTTGGCGGGCCACGGCCTCGGCGCGGGGCACGAGCCCGTGGAGGCGTACGAAGTCGGACACACCGTACCGCTCCACCAGCGGCGGCAGAGGCTCGTGCTCACTGCCGTAGAATCGCACCCTCAGGTCGGCCGGGGTGAGACCCTCGCGGTCCCGGACCAGGGCAATGCCCGCCAACAGCGGCGCCGGGTCGTGCCACTTTGCGTACATGGACCCGGTGTAGGTCAGGGTGAACCGTCCCTCCGGCGCCAGGGCGGGCACCGCGCCCTCTGCCGGATCGAAACCGTTGGTCACCACCCGGGCCGGCAAGCCGTGGAGCCGCTCCAGCGCCTCTGCCACAGGGGCCGACACCGTGACGAGCGTCCGGGCGCCCGCGACCACTCGACGCTCGAGGGCCGCCTCCACACGCCGCCGCACCGGACCCATGGTCGCGGCCAGGTTGCCAGACCACAGGTCCCGGTAGTCCGCCACCCAGGGGATCCCGGTGAGCCGCGCCAGGGTCGCCGCCACCAGGTGGGCCGTGGGAGGCGGGGCCGTGCTCAGAATCACGTCGAAGGGCGCGTGGCGCAGCGCGGACAGCCCCGCCACCACGGCGGGCCCGTACCACGGCAGGGCGCGATCGGGCAGGTGCACGGTGGTGACCCCCGGGAGGTTCCGCGCCAGCCCGGTCACCAGGCCGCCGAGGGCCCCGGTCCCAGGCGCGCCGGCGGTGGCTGCGGCGGGCCGCCCCCCGGTCCGACGCCGGGCCAGAATCGCCCCCACGGGATCGGGGAAACGCGCCCTCACCACCCGGGGCGCCGGCTCGTCCAAGCCGAGGGTGGCCGGCCGGGACACGAACCGATCCACCGTGAGCACCGTGGGCTCCCATCCATGGGCCGGCAGGTACCGCGCGAGCTTGGTCGCACGGACGGCGCCCACCACGCTGCTGGGCGGAAAGAAAAACGACACGAGCAAGACCCGCCGCATGGAACCTCCGTGCCTCCGGAATACGCCGCTGGCCCGACTTTCGTCAAGCCGCACCCGGTGTTCTCTGGTATGCTCCGGTGACTTTTTTCTCCAGCTTCACCCACCGGCCCGCTGGGATCCGAGGCGATCATGTGTCTGGCCATCCCCATGCAGCTCACCACCGTCGATGGCCCACGGGGCATCGTGAGCACGGGCGGTGTCTCCTGTGAGGTGCGGCTCGACCTGGTGGAGGCGCCCCGGGTGGGGGACTACGTGCTGGTGCACGCCGGCTACGCAATCGGGGTGCTCGACGAGGCCGAGGCGGCCGAAACCCTCGAGCTGCTGGCCGAGGTGGGCGCCCTGGACACAGAGGCGCCCGGATGAACGACCCTCTGGGGCCCTTCCGGGATCCCGGGCGGCTGCGGGGCCTGACCGATCGGCTGCACGGGCTCGGCTCCGACCGGACCCTGACCTTCATGCACGTGTGTGGCACCCACGAAAACGCCATCGGCCGCTTCGGTGTCCGGAGCCTGCTGCCGCCCTGGCTACGGGTGATCGCCGGCCCGGGCTGCCCGGTGTGTGTCTGTCCGCCTGCCGAGATCGACGCGGCCGTCCGCCTCGCCGCGAACCACGGCGTGATCCTCGCCACCTTCGGCGACATGGTCCGGGTGCCGGGCCGCGTCTCCCTGGCCGAGGCACACGCCCGGGGCGCGGACGTCCGCGTGGTCCGCGGAGTACACGAGGCAGCGACCCTCGCCGCGGACCACGCCGAGCGGCAGGTGGTCATGGTCGCCGTGGGCTTCGAGACCACCGCCTGTACCACCGCCGCGGCGGTGCTGGCCGGGCCGCCGGACAACTTCAGCCTGATCGGGGCCCACCGGCTCATCCCGCCGGCCCTGTACGCGCTGCTCGGCCTGGAGGACCTGCGCCTGGACGGGTTCCTGCTGCCCGGGCATGCAACCACCGTGACCGGCACGGCGGACTACGAGACCTTCGCCACCGCCTCGGGCGTGCCGGCCGCCGTGGCGGGCTTCGAGCCCTTGGACATCCTGTTGGCCCTGGAGCGGCTGGCCACGCTGGCGGTGCACGACCAGGTGGCGGTGGCCAACGCCTACACCCGGGCCGTGCGACCGGCGGGCAACCCCCGCGCCCGACAGGCCGTAGACGACGTGTTCGACCCTGAGGACGCAGCCTGGCGAGGGCTGGGCGTCATCCCCGCCTCGGGCCTGACCCTGCGCAAGCCCTACCGCAAATTCGACGCCCTCGCCCGATTCGGGATGACCCTGGACCCGGACCTGCCCGAGTCCCTGCCGGGCTGCGCGTGCGGCCGCGTCATGGTAGGGCTGACCGAGCCCGAGGCGTGTCCTCTCTTCGACGCCACCTGCACGCCCACCTCGCCCCGGGGGCCCTGCATGGTGTCCCAGGAGGGCACCTGCCGCAGCCGCTTCGTGTACCGCGAGGTGCGCCGTGGCTGAGCGGGACACAGGTGACCGTATCACCCTGGGCCACGGCAGCGGCGGGTCGCTCACAAGCGAGCTGGTGCACGACCTGTTTCTGGACGCCTTCACAAACCCCCTGCTGGACCCGCTGGACGACGGCGCGATCCTGCCCGATCCGGGCGGCCCCCTGGCCCCGACCACCTTCGGGGGCCAGGCCGCCATGGCGCTGGAGCAGGGCGCCGGAGAAAGCGACAGCCGGGAGGTCGCGCCCTACCGCCTGGACCGGTCCTCCGACGACGCGCCCCTGCGCATCGACTTGATGCCGGCCCTGGCCGTCCTCCACAACGGGTCGACCGCTGGTCCCGACGCGGCCCGGGGCGCCCGGATCTTCCACAACACCCTGGTGGAGGCCTTTGCCGAGGCGGCCGCCCTGGCGCGGGATCGCACCGGCCTCACCACCGTGGCCCTGTCAGGCGGCGTGCTCCAGAACCGTTTGGTCCACGATGGCCTGGTGGCGAGGCTCGGCCGCGCGGGCCTGCGGGTCCTGGTCCAACGGCAGGTGCCGCCCAACGACGGCGGCCTCAGCCTCGGCCAGGCCTGGGCCGGGATCCTGGCAGACACGTGACAACGACCGTAGAAAAGGAGACGACATGAACGAACCGAACCTGGTGCAGATCGAGATCACAGGCCACGTGGGGAGCCTGATCCTGGCCGACGAGAAGCGGCTCAACGCCTTTGGCCTCGCCCTCGCCGACCAGGCCCTGGCCGGCCTCGAGACCCTGGAGCGACACGACGACGTGCGCGCCGTGGTGCTCCGAGGCGCCGGGCGGGCCTTCTCGGTGGGCGGCGACGTCAAGCAGATGGGGCAGGACATCGCCGCCGGAGATCCGGGCGCCTTCTTCGAAGCGCCCCTGGCGGCCTTCAACAGGCTCGCCGTGGCCCTGGGGGCCCTCCCCAAGCCGGTCCTCGCCTCGGTGCACGGGGCCGTGGCCGGGGTGGCCTTCAACGTGATGCTGGCCTGCGACCTGGTCGTGGCAGCGGAGTCCACCCGCTTCACCCAGGCCTTTGTCAGCCTCGGACTCTCGGTGGACGGCGGCGGCTCCTGGATCCTGCCGCGCCTCGTGGGGCGCGCCCGGGCCAGCGAGCTCGCGATGTTGCCCACGACCCTGGACGCCGAGACCGCCCGGGCCTGGGGCCTGGTCAACTGGGTCGTGCCGGACGCAGACCTCGAAGCCGAGACCCGACGCCGGGCCGTCCAGTTGGCCGCGGGTCCCACCCGGGCCATTGCCCACACCAAGGCGCTGCTGAACGGAGCCGACCGGCGCACCCTGGCCGACCAGGCCGAGCAGGAGCGCCTCGCCCAGGTCGACAACTCCGCTCACCCCGACTTCACCGAGGGCGTGACGGCCTTCCTCGACAAGCGCCCCCCCGATTTCAGGGGATAGCCGTCACCAGTACACCACCTGTGAGACCGTGTGGAGGGCTCGGATGGCCCTGTCGATGGCGCGCTGGGCAGGCCGGTCGAGCACCGGCTCGACCTCCGAGGTGGGACGCCCCCCGTCGTCGGTGCCCGAGTGCCAGCCCAGGACATACCCGGGCACCACGGCGTAGCGCATGCCCGTGGTGCCGCAGCAGGCCGTGTCCACCAGGGCGGTGCCCAGGAGCACCAGGACATCCCGGCCGTCGTGAGCAAGCCGCACCTCTCGCTCGATCTCGAACCGCCCGGCGATGGCCTGGGCCGCGTGCCGATCGTGGGAATACAAGCGAGTCACCGAGCGCCTCCTTTCTAAAACATACTCCGTACGAATCGCTGCTACAATGAGCCAACCAAACCCCGGCTCTGCCAGGCCCGAACCCTGGCCCAAGCCGCGGCCACTACCACAGGAGGCGACCCATGCGAACCCTGCTCACGCTGATCGGCCTGGCGGCCCTGGTGACCGGCTGCAAGCCCCCGCCCCTAGAGTATACCAAGGGCCACGTGCGGTTCGCCAAGAGTCGGGACGCCTTCTACGACGCCGACTGGCAGAAGTCCGTCTCTGCCAAGCAGTCCATGATCTGCGCCGGGTTCGTGCACAACAAGCTGTTCGGCCACTACCTCAAGTACGGCTCCTTCCGCCTGGCCATGGCCCTGCAGGTGTTCAAGGGCGGCAGCCCCGTGGTGGCCGGCGGCAAGATCACCGGCTGGAAGGACGGCAAGCTCCTGCGGACCATCAAGCGCAAGATCAAGGTGGGCGAGCGGAACAACAGCTACGTCTGGTGCGGCCGCCTGCAGCAGGGGGGCACCTGGAAGGTGGGGGCCATGCGCTTCGTGTTCGTGCTGCAGGGCACCGAGCGCGCCGTGGGCGAGAAGATTGCCACCGGCGTGCTCCGCGTCGCCCCATGAGCAAGCCGGCCCCCCGCAGATGAAAGCCCTCTTCTTCGAGGACCCCTTCTGGCTCTATGGCCTCCTCGTCCTGGCCGAGGGGGTGCTGCTGGTGATCTGGCGGAGGCAACGCACGCGCCCGAGCGCGATCCGCCTGCTGGTTCCCCCGGCCCTGGCGGCGCTGATATTCGCCGTGGCCACCCTGGTGGTCACCGACCGCGAGCGCATCACCGCCGCGGTCCATGAGATCGCCAAGGACGTGGCCTCGGGGCGATCCGCCGCCCTGGAGAAGTACCTCGATGAGGACTTTCACATGTCCCTGGGCGGCAAGCCCATGGGCAAGGCCAAGACCCTCAAGCGCGCCCGCAGGGTGATGGCCAGGAGCCGCATCACGAAGGTGAAGATCAAGCGCCTTCAGATCGACGTCAGTGGGGGGACCGCTACCCTACGGATGATCACCGCCATCCGTGTGGAAGGGGGCGGGTTCCGGGGCGGCGTCCCGCTGGTGTGGAACCTGCGCTGGATCAAGCGTGGAGGCCAGTGGCGGATCCTCGAGTCTGCCCAGCCGCGCATCGGCACGTCCTACTGAGCCAGGCCCGAGGTTTGCCATCGCCAAGTTTGACTGCAAGAAAAATTGCTGATAATAGCGGTTCTGCGTCGGACGGTGAAGCCGCCCGTCGCTGCATTCACGAACAGACCAGGGAGCAGTACCGGCCCGGCAACGGACTCGCGCGGAGGATGGAATGACCGTCAGCAAATTCAACGACCTGGTGGACATGCAACAGAAGTCGGTGGCGGCCTTTGGCACCCGAACCCTCTTCGCCACCAAGGACGCCGGCGCCTGGCGCCCGACCACCTATGCCGAGTTTGGCCGTCGGGTGGACGACTTCCGCGGCGGTCTCGCGGCCCGGGGCGTAGGCGTCGGGGACGCGGTGGCCATCATCTCGGCCAACCGCGTGGAGTGGGCGGTGGCAGCCTACGCCACCTACGGCCTGGGCGCCACCTTCGTGCCCATGTACGAGCACCAGCTGGAGGCCGACTGGGACTTCATCCTCAAGGACTCGGGGGCCACACAGCTGGTGGTTTCCACGCGCTCCATCTACGACACCGTCAAGGACTGGCCCGACAAAATCGACGCCCTGGAGGGGGTCTGCTGCATGGCCCTGCCCAGGGAGGACGACGCCAGCTTCGGGGCGCTGGAGACCGCGGGGCGGGAGAACCCCGCGCCTGCCAAGGACGACATCGACCCTGACAGCGTCTGCGGCTTCATCTACACCTCGGGCACCACGGGCAAGCCCAAGGGCGTGCTGCTGTCCCACAAGAACTTCACCTCCAACGTCAACGCCATCCATCAGATCTTTCCGCTGGACCCCGACGACAGCTCGGTGTCCTTTTTGCCGTGGGCGCACTCCTTCGGCCAGACCGTGGAGCTGCACTGCATGATCTCCATGGGCTGCTCGGTGGCCTTCGCCGAGTCCATCGAAAAGCTGGTGGACAACATCGCCGAGGTCAAGCCCACCATCCTGGTGTCGGTGCCGCGCATCTTCAACAAGATCTACGACGGCCTGCAAAAGAAGATGGACGAGGCCGGCGGTGTCAAAAAGAAGCTCTTCGAGGCGGGCATGAAAAACGAGGGCGAGCGCCGCAAGCTGGCAGAGGGGGGCCGATCCTCGCTGGTGCTCAACCTGAAGGGGGCTTTCTTCGACAAGCTGATCTTCTCCAAAGTCCGGGAACGGTTCGGAGGCCGGCTCAAGTACGCCTTCTCAGGCGGCGCTGCCATCTCCACCGAGGTGGCCGAGTTCATCGACCGCATCGGCATCATGGTCTACGAGGGGTACGGCCTCACCGAGACCAGCCCCATCGCCACGGCCAACTGCCGGGGCCACCGCAAGATCGGCTCCGTGGGGCGAGCCATCCCCGGGGTGAGCATCGAGATCGACTCCAGTGCCGTGGAGAGCGCCGGGGACGAGGGTGAGGTCATCGTCTACGGCCCCAACGTCATGCAGGGCTACCACAACCTGCCCGAGGAGACCGCCAAGGTCATGACCGACGACGGCGGCTTTCGCACCGGCGACCGAGGCCGCTTGGACAGCGACGGCTACCTGTACATCACCGGCCGCATCAAGGAGCAGTACAAGCTCGAAAACGGCAAGTACGTGGTCCCCGCCCCCCTGGAGGAGCAGCTCCAACTGTCGCCCTACATCGTGCAGGTGTACGTGGACGGCGCCAACCGCCCCTACAACGCCGCCCTGGTGGTGCCCGACCAGCCGGCCCTACAGAAGTGGGCCGCCGCCCAGGGCCTCGGCGGAACCTACGACGAGCTCCTCGAGCGCGACGAAACAAAGAAGCTCATCGCCGGCGAGCTGGCAAAGTACGCCGCCGACTTCAAGGGCTACGAGCGCATCCGAGAGTTCGCCCTCATCGGCGAGGAGTTCACCACCGCCAACGGCCTGCTCACCCCCTCCCTCAAGCTCAAGCGCCGCAAGGTCGTAGACAAGTACGGCGACCTCATCAACAGCCTCTGGAGCTAGTCAATCCGCCGGCCTTGGCGCTCGGCCGACCCCGACGAAATGCGGAGAAGTATCCTTTGACCCCCGGCGGACGCGGGGCGTGATAATCTGGTAATTCACCTATCGACGAGAGGTACACCATGCGTTGGACGATGTTCGTGGGGCTCTGCTTGGTGGGGGCGATGATGGTCGGGGGGTGTGGTGACGACAGTGGCTCGCCGCTCACCGAGTCGGGCGTCATGGACTGCCAGGACGGGTTGGACAACGACGGGGACGGGCTCATCGACTGTGACGACACCGACTGCCTGGTGCACACCTGGTGCGCGGCGACCCAAGAGACGGCGGCCATCAACTGCCGGGACGGCATCGACAACGACGCCGACGGGCTCATCGACTGTGACGACCCCAGCTGCGGGATAAACGACTTCTGCCAGGCCTGCCCCGGGTGCCTGGTGGGGCCCACCTGCTTCGACGACCTGGTGGTGAATCCCCTAAACCCGTGCCAGGTCTGCGACACGACCAAGGCCACCGACGCCTGGACCAACGACGACGGCAAGGGCTGCGACGACGGCTCGTTCTGCAACGGCGACGACACCTGTGTGGACGGCGCATGCACCGACCACGCCGGGAGCCCCTGCGTCGCCCCCGAGACCTGCGACGAGGACCAGGGCTGCCTCTGTCCGGGCTGCGTGATCGGGGGCACCTGTCACCCCGACGGCACGGTGAACCCGGACAACGAGTGCCAGGTGTGTGACATGGCCACAGCGGACGACGCCTGGACCAACGACGACGGCGCCGCTTGTCCCGACGGCCTGTTCTGCAACGGTGATGACACCTGCTCGGGAGGTGCCTGCACCGTTCACACCGGCGACCCCTGCGGCACCAACGAGATCTGCGAGGAGGCCGCCGGCCAGTGCACCTGCCCGGGCTGCGCCATCGGCACCGACTGCCACCTCGACGGCGCGCTGAATCCCGCCAACGCGTGCGAGGCCTGCGATGCGGCCACGTCTGCGACGGCCTGGACGAACAACGACGGGGCGTCCTGTGACGACGGCACCTTCTGCAACGGGCCGGACACCTGCTCGGGGGGCACCTGCTCGGTGCACCCCGGGGACCCCTGCGTGCCCTTTGCATGCGACGAGACCAACGACGTGTGCCTCGCCCAGGACATCAACCTCACCGATGGATCAAGCGACCTGCCCGACGGCACGGGCACCTACAACTTCGGCCAGGCAGTGGTCGGCGGCACGCCTTTTGTGCACGGCTTTGTCATCGAGAACACCGGAACCCTGGCGCTCACGGTCACGAGCGTAGCCCTGACCAGCGGCGACGTGGCCGACTTCACGCTGGGCGCAGTGGCCACGCCCCTGGCGATCCCGTCTGTTGACAGCACCGCCTTCGACATCACCTTCGAGCCCCTGACCCTGGGCGCCAAGTCGGCGGAGGTGACCGTCTTGTCCGACGACCCCGACGAGGCCACCTACACTTTCACGATCGCGGGCACGGGCGCCACCCAGCCCGCCAACACCTGGACCAACCAGTCGCCCGTGGCCGCGCCCACGGCGGCCTTCAGCCACTCCATGGTGCACGTGGGCGGCGGCAACGTGATCCTCTTCGGTGGACGGGACACCAGCCAGACCCACCTGGCGCAGACCTGGCAGTACACCCTGGGCACCAACACCTGGACCCAGGTCGCCCCAGCGGTCTCACCGTCGGCGCGGGACGCCCACGACATGGTGTACGTAGGCAGCGACACGATCCTGCTGTTCGGCGGCAAGGACGCCACGAACACCGCGCTGTCGGACACCTGGGCCTACGACGTCACCGCCAACACCTGGACCCAGCTGACGCCGACGGGCGCACCTACCACCCGGTTCCGCCACGCCATGGCCTACGTGGGCGGAGACGTCGTGGTGCTTTTTGGCGGACGCGACGACTTCGGCGTGTTCCTGAACGACACCTGGGAATACGACGTCACCGCCAACACCTGGACCCAGACGAGCCCCACCGCCATCCCCGCCATCCGCGTCGGCCACAAGCTGGCGTCGGGGGGCAGCGGGGTGGCGGTCATGTACGGCGGGGTGGACGACCTACAGTTCGTGCACGCCGACACCTGGGAGTACACCGCCGCCACCGACACCTGGGCGCAGGTCACCCCCGCCGCCAACCCCGGGAGCCGGCTGAACCACGAGCTGGTCTCGCTGGACAACGGTTTTTTGCTGCTGTTTTCCGGCAAGGGATTGGACGCCTACGCCGATCCCGTGGCCGGCACCTGGGTCTACAACCTGGCCAGCCAGACCTGGACGAACATGGCCCCGGCCCAAGAGCCCACGCCGGTGTTCGCCTACGGCATGGCCCCCATCGGCGGCGGCAGCGCCATCATCTTCGGCGGCGCCCTCTGGGACATGGGCGGAAGCTACTCCACCGAGACCTGGCGCTACGACTATTGATCCCAGAGCAAATGGAAAGGACTCACGTCATGAGCATCTGGTCTCGCTGGATCCCCGCAGCTTTGCTGGTTGGAGGCTTCCTGCTCGCGAGCGCGCCGTCAGCCGAGGCGCGCCGCAAAACCGCTCGGCAGTATCGCTTCGACGGCTTCCGCATTGGCGACAACTTCGGCAACGTCTTCCGGCGCGCGCCCTACAACACGCCCTGTGACAACGATCCGGTGGACAATCGCACCAGGCGGGCCATGGTCTACGGCGCCCTGCCCTGTCGAAAGCGGGCCTTCCCGCAGAAGACCACCGTGGTCATCTTGCTCAAATACGGCCGCCCCACCGGGCACCGCTACTCCCTGCCCATCGCAGCCCTGGCGTACATCCACGGGCGCTACTTCAAAAAGCGCAGCAACTTCCCGATCCACCCGGGAGATAGGCTCAAGAAGGCGCGCCGCAAGCTAGGCCGCGTCCTGGGCACGCTGACGCTCCGGGTCCGCAGACGGCCGTCCATGACCGCCCACCGGTTCGCCGGCGACATCCACATCCTCACCGAGGGGACGCTGGTTCGAGGAGTGGTGGTGGGCAAGATGCCCGTCGACCCCAAAAACGAGCAGTGGCGGGTCATCACGCAGATGGTCCGGCGGTACACGCCCCTGTCCGGCCAGATCCCACCCCGCCCCAAGGGGCTGACCGGGCTCTGCGCGCGGCTGTGGAAGCGCGCGGCCGCCTGCTACAAGAGAAGCCGCCTGGCCCGGAAGATCATCAGCGCCCCGTCGGCCTTCGCACGCAAGTGCCGGCGCAAGAGCCGGGACCCCGACGACCGCAAGATCATGAGCTGCATGGCGCGGTCGCGGTCCTGCAAGGCCTTCGACGCCTGCGCGCGCCGCCCCTAGCCCCACTCCGGTGATGCGTTACTTTCGTAACTAAGGCGGGGTGGGCAGAGGGGTGGGGCGCGCAGGTGGGCTGCCCAGGACCTTAAAGCTGCTCGGGTAGGCGGCCCAGGCGCCCGCGTTGACGCCGTGTCTCCGGCTGCCCGCGTACCTGGAGCGACCGGGGGCCATCTCGATCTCCACGCGTCCGCCCCCCTTGAAGGTGATCACGCCCGCGTGGACGGCCGCCGTGCAGACCGACGAGTCACTGGTGTAAGGGTTGCTCCCCCAGAGGCTCCCGCGACGACCCCGCGGAGGGCAGAGGTACACGAACCGTTCGCCGTTTCTGCCGCGATGCGCGCTGGGGTTGGTGGCCCAGTTGGCGCGGATTGATCGACTGCCACCAGGCGATCCGGATGCAGGGCGGGCCTTGGCCGCGCCCGCCACCGCGGCTGCGGCCGGGGGCGCCGCTGGAAAGACGAAGCTGCCCGGGTAGGAGCCGTAGCTGCTGGTCCGAATGCCGTTGCGCTCGCTGGCCTTGTACCGTCCCTGCCCTGCCACGATCTCCACGGTGACCCGGCCCCCCGGGCCCCGACGGATCAGCCCGGCGTGCACTGCAGCGGTGCAGACGGAAGAGTCGTCCGTGTAGGGACCGCTTCCCCAGACCGAGCGGGCGATGCCGTTCGGCGGGCAGCGAAAGGTGAAGCGCTTGCCCACCTGACTGCGGTACCTGGCGGCCGAGGTGCTCCAGGTCACGGTCCCCCGGTGCCGCCGGATGCCCTTGGACAGGAAGAAGACCGCCACCCCCGCGCCCACCAACAATAAAGCGACCATGACCACGGCGACAACGACCCACGAGCTGCCTCCGCCGCCGCTGGCGCCGGGCATGACCCGGGGCGGCGGTGGCACCGCGGGGGGAGGCGGAGCGCCGACGCGCCCGTCGGTGGGCGCTGGCGCGGGTCCCGCGATCCGGGTCTCGGCGCCGCAGTACTCGCACTTGACAAAGCCGTTCACAGCCCCGGCCGAGGACAGGCCAGCGCCGCACTTGCGGCAATCGAAGGTGTTGCTCATGCGCCTCGAAGAATACCCGAACTGCGCGAGCGCGACAATCGCCGCCCGAGGCGGGGTGCAGATCCCCGGAGGGACAGGGTGTGGGAATTCGAAGCGTGGGATTCTACGGTGTTAGGCGGGCTCGCGCGCCGCCAGGCACTATCTGGCGTCGGATTTTCATCCTCGTGATGGCGCACGCCATGCACGG
>Ga0272441_10002595_pt1 | contig 36268 bp, 22 predicted proteins | sample SSMProp6N_FD_193582 | JGI IMG/M metagenome (GOLD analysis project Ga0272441, IMG submission 193582) | Marine sediment archaeal communities from Little Sippewissett salt marsh, Falmouth, MA, United States - SSM-Prop-6N | ecosystem: Environmental > Aquatic > Marine > Wetlands > Sediment ...
GCCCGTGCAGCGAACCCGACGTGCGGGGCGCAGGCACTTGCGACCGTTCCAGCGGGTCCCGCGCGGGCATTGGCAGCGGTTCCCGACGTTGATCTGACCGCCCCGGCACACCACCCGGCGCACCGGACGCAGGCACTGGCGGCCGTTCCAGCGGGTCCCGCGCGGGCATTGGCAGCGGTTCCCGACCCGAACCTGGCCGCCCCGGCAGCGCACCAACCGCTGACACCTGCCGCGGATCAAGGTCAGACCCGGACGGCACTGGCAGCGGTTGCCCACCTGGACCTGGCCGCCCAGGCAGCGCAGACGACGCACGCACATGCGCCCGCTCCAGAAAGTGTTGCGAGGGCATACGCAGCGGCCGCGGCGAGCGACCTTCCCGCCGAAACACCGCAGCTGAGGGACGCAACGGCGACCGCGAAAGACCGTACCCGCGGGGCAGGTGCAACGCCCGGCGATGACAACCTGGCCACCCCGACAGCGCAGGCGGTAGCGGCAGGAGCGGCCATCCCACCGGGATCGGGGCGGACACTTGCACCGGTTTCCACGGAGTATCCGCCCGCCCGTGCAGACGATCTGGCGCTTGCAGCGACGAGCGCGCCAGTCCCAGAACTTGCCAAAGGGACACACGCATCGGTTGCCGCGAAGCACCTGACCGCCTCGGCAGCGCACGACGGTCTCACACCGACGCAGGTAGGCGTTCCACTTCATACCCCTCACGCAGACACAGCGATTGCCGCGGAGCACCGAGCCGCCGATGCACCGCTTGGAGAAGACGCACCGCTGTCTGCGGTGATTCCAGCGGAACCCCGCCAGGCACACGCAGCTGCCGCCACGTAGCACCGAGCCGCCCTTGCACACGATCCGGCGCTGGCAGCGGCGCTGGTAGTAGTTCCACTTGTAGCCACGACGACATTGGCAGGTGCCGTGACGCAGCCTTGCGCCACCCGTGCAGACGATCTTGTTCTGGCACTGACGGTAGGAGTAGTTCCACCGCTGACCCGCCGGGCACTTGCACCGGCCGAATCGCAGAAAGGAGCCACCGGTGCAGACGATCTTCCGCTGGCACTGCCGGTAGGCGTAGTTCCACCGGTATCCAGTCGGACAAACACAGCGGCCACCGCTCAGGTAGGAGCCGCCCGTGCAGACGACCGTGGTCTGACACTGCTTGTAGTAGTAATTCCAGTGCTGCCCGGTGGGGCACACGCACCGGCCGCCCAGCAGGGAGGCGCCACCGGTGCAGACGATCTTTTGCTCGCATTGTTGGGTGGAGTGGTTCCAGATCTGGCCCGACTGACACACACAGCGACCACCGCTCAGGAAGGAGCCTCCGCTGCAGACAATCTTCTGCTCGCATTGACGATTGTAGGAGTTCCAGACCTGGCCGCTGGGGCAGACGCACTTGCCGCCGGCCTGATAGGACCCGCCGATGCAGGTCAGGCGCGTCTGGCAGCGGTTGGCGGCGGGATCCCAGTAGGAGCCCGACTGGCAACGGCAGGCGCCGTTGATGTAGACCATGCCGCCCGTGCACGCAACGGGCGCCGCGCACCGATTTTTCGCAGCCTCCCACACCGTGCCCGAGGGGCACACACACCGGCCGCCCACGGCGTAGGATCCGCCGACGCACTTGAGCTGGGGCGTCGTGGGAGGAGGCGTCGTGGTGACCGCCTGCTCGCACAAACGCGTGGCGGCGTTCCACGTGCTCCCCGCCGGACAGACACACTGGTCGCCCTGGCGCGTAGTGCCCGCCGGACAGGCGGGCTGGGTCGTAGCCACGCCGCCGAGGCAACGCTGCTGCTGGGCATCCCACCGGGTGTTGGTCGGACAGACACACTGCCCATTGGCGCCCAGGACCTGCCCACCGGGGCACTGACGTGCCGTCGTTTGACCACCACCCCCTACGGGGAAGCAGGAGGAGAGCACCAGCACCGTCGCCAGCACCACGCCACCCAAAACACTTCTTCTGTTACTTTGCATGCTGAATCTTCCTCCTGATGACCGGGTCCTCGGACCGGACAAACCTGTTGGACACCAATACCGGCGCCAGAAAAAGTCTCTATTGAGCGACCACGGGTTGTTTGACGTGGCGGTTCTGAAGCTGTTCATATAATCATAGCCTTCCCTGTGACTCAATGGAATATTGGCGTTCCGCCACCAAACCTCTCAGCTCACGAATATCACAATTATTGCCTTGGGTTATCTGGCGATGCCCAGCCGCGCCAAGTGACCGGATCCACATCGCCGAGAAACTCGAACCAATACGCCAGGGCTCGAAGATCACCATACTCTTCGTACAAGCCCTGGACCTCCCCTTCGGTGGCCCGGCGCCCTCCGAAGTACTTGTCGCCGATGTACTTCATCACCAGGGAGTCCACGGCCAGGCCGTCGAACCGCCCGTAGAGAACGGCGAGGTACCGCGCGGTCACCGGCCCGATGCCCGGCAGCCCGCGGAACAGGGCCCGCAGCTTGGGGCCGGACAGTCGTGGGTCCAGAACGACATCCAGATCCAGGGTCCCCTCTGCCACGTCCGTGGCGACCTGAGCGATGTACTCTGCCCGGTAGCCCACCCGGGCATGATCCCGCAAGCGCTGCACCCCGGCTCGGGCCAGCTCGGCGGGGCTCGGGTACCGACGCAGGGTGCCCAGGGGATCGGGCGGCGCGAGGTCGGCCAGGCGGTGCACGCACCGCACGGCCATCTTCCAGCTGGTGTTGGTCCCGCAGATCGCCGAGACCACGTCGGAGAAGACGGTCGGCCCGCGAAGGACGCGCCCCGCCCCGGCCGCTGGCACCCAGTCCAGCGCCTTCCGACGATGACACAGGGCGTAGAACGGGCCAAGGTCCACATCGAGATTCAGGACCCTGCGGGCGAGCGCCCTGCCCTCCGACTCCGCGCCATCCGGGGGCGCCTGACCCGTGCCCAGCCAACGGAGGCGGAGGGCCCGCCCTGGTCGACGCCGCGGCTGCCGCACCTCCAACCGACGCACGGTGCGTCGAGGCCCGGCCACGGCCAGGGCCAGGACGCCCGCATGATCGTCCCAGGCAAAGGGCGGGATCTGATGCCAGCCGTGAGAAAGCGCCGTGCGGCGAAGATCAAAGGCCACCCGCGCTCGCAAGGAGAAGTCCATGTCCCAGACATGTTTCTTGGCCATCGGGCGAGTCTAGGTGTTTTCCATGTGGATTCCCAGCGACGACTTTGCTACTACGGAGCCCAAGCTCCAGGAGGACAACGTGCTCAACTACGATCTTACCGACGAACAGCAAATCCTGAAAAAGAACGTCCGTGCCTTTTCGGAGGAGGTCATCGGGCCCAAGGCCCACGACCTGGACGAAAGCGAGTCCTTTTCCGTGGAGCTGACCGGGCAGATGGCCGAGCTGGGCCTCTTTGGAATGTTCGTCTCCGAGGAGTACGGCGGCACCGAGATGGGCTATGTGGCCTACATCATCGCCGTGGAGGAGATCGCGCGGGTGGACGGCTCCCACGCCGCCACCGTGGCCGCCGGCAACTCCCTGGGCATCGGCCCCATCTACTACTTCGGCAACGAGGAGCAGAAGCGCGAGTGGCTGCCGCAGCTCTGCGCCACCGAGGCCGAGGACTTCCGCCTGGCCGCCTTCGGACTGACCGAGCCCAACGCCGGCTCCGACGCGGGCGGGTCCAAGACCAACGCCACCCTGGACAACGGCGAGTGGCTCATCAACGGCTCCAAGATCTTCATCACCAACTCCACCAACCCCATCTCCAGCGTAACCGTCGTCCAGGCCATTACCGGCAAGCGCGAAAATGGAAAGAAGGAGTACTCCTGCATCCTCGTGCCCGCGGGCACCCAGGGCTTCAATCAAGTCACCATGCACGGCAAGCTCATGTGGCGCGCCTCCGACACCGGGGAGCTGTTCTTCGAGGACTGTCGGGTGCCCGAGACGAACCTCCTCGGCGACCGCGGTACCGGCTTCCACCAGATGCTCCAGACCCTGGACGGGGGGCGGCTCTCCATCGCCGCCATGGGCCTGGGCTGCGCCCAGGGCGCCTACGAGGCGGCACTTCGATACGCCGGCGAGCGCGTCCAGTTCGGCCGGCCGATCAGCAAGAACCAGGCCGTCGCCTTCAAGCTCGCCGACATGGCCATGGAGATCGAGGCCGCGCGCAACATGCTGTACAAGGCATGCTGGCTCAAGGAACAGCACCGCCCCTATGAGCAGCTCGCCGCCATGTCCAAGCTCTACTGCTCCGAGGTCTCCCGCCGGGTCGTACACTCCGCGGTGCAGATCCATGGCGGCTACGGCCTGATGAAGGAGTACGACGTGGAGCGGTTCTATCGCGACCAGCGCCTCCTGGAGATCGGCGAGGGCACCTCCGAGGTGCAGCGCATCGTCATCTCCCGTCAAATCGGCTGCTGAGCGGGGCCTGAGCGAGACCTGTCAGAACGTGAAGGTGATGTCTGCCGAGGACTGGATCAGCCCGCGCGGCACAGTGAACCGAGCGGTCTGGTACTGATCCGAAACGTAGCTGCTGAGATCCACGGGCGCGTAGGTCACCCGGGTGGTCAGGCCGATGGACACGTACCGGTGTACCCGCGCCGCCAAGCGCAGCTCCGCCGTGGGTCCGGCGCTGATGCCCGTGAAGCCCGTGTCCGACGGAATGTCCAAGAGGCGCTGGTTGAAGTCCACCCAGAACACGAGCATGGTGGCCCCGGTGTACGCCCCCAGCTGAAACCAGCGCCAGCTCCATTGGAACCCAGCGAGCACCTGGACCGGCATCACGTCGAAGGAGCTGAGCCCGTCTCCCACCTGCCCCGCGCCCAGGTAGCCCACCGCCGCCTTGAGGTGAAAAGGCCCGGCCAGGCGCAGGGCCACACTCAGCTCCATGCCGCCGGCGACCATGTGATCCGTGAGGCCCACCAGGGCCGTGCCCGAGACGCCGAGCTCGAGCCGGGGGCGCGCACGACCACCCGGGGGCGGTGAAGGGGCGGCACCAGACGTCCTGACCGAGACCTCTGGCCGGGGCGGCTGCCGCTTTCGGCTGAGATCGATGCGCAGCAGGAAGGAGGTCTTGAGGAGGATCGTGTCGGCCAGCAGTGCGGGCGTGGTGTCCGAAGGGCCCGAGATCTGCGTCGAGGCGAGTTGGGATCCCTTGGGAAAGGCGTGAAGCTGCAGCACGTACTGGGGCGACGGAGCCCGCCGCCCGGCGATGCGGATGACCACGCACCCCTTGCGGCACACCGCCGGATCAGGCGAGGTCAGCCGCCAGTCCGCGGTCACCGGCACCCGTAGCGACACGGCGTCCCGGAAGGCCTTGGACAGCAGCTTGTCGGGCTGCTGGGAGTCCTGGTGCAGGATGGGCGGGATGTACACCGGCCCCTGCGCGCGGGGTCCGGCCTTGGCCGCTCCCGCGATGAGCAGGATCCCGGCCGCCACGAAGACCACTGCCGGCCAGATGTTCTTCCAGATCATCTCCGCCTCCGTACCGGCCGGCAGCGCCTCAGCAGCGCCCTGGCGGCGCGGTGGCTCCGGGCGTGTTTGGCGAGGTGCTTGCGGTTGGCGTCCCGGAGGGCGCCGGTCTGGCGGCACTCGGCCCGGACCAGCGCCATGAGCGCGTCCACGGCAAACAGGCCCCTGGGGTACTTCTTCACCAGGCCGCGCCAGATCCCGAGGGCCCGCCGGGCCTTGCCAAGCCGCTCGTAGAGGCGCGCCAGGAATGCCAGGGCGTTCTGCCGGGCCACCGCGTGGGGCGCCGAGCCCATGACGTCCTGATAGAGCTTCACCGCCGCTCTGGTTCGGCCGAGCCGGACCAGGATGCCAGCCAGCCGCAGCTTCATGGTGGCCGCGCCCGCGGGCTTCGACGTCACGGCCAGGTAGCGCCTCCCCAGGCGGGCGGCGTCGGTGAGCCGGCCAGCGCCCAGAGCCTTGGAGACCTGTCCAAGGACCTGCTTGAGGTAGGCCGCTTCGCCGAGCACCGTGCGAGACTCACCGGCTCGGAGCACGACGATCCTGCGGTTGCGCCCGGTGGGCGTGACCCACACCACGCCCTCGGCCACGGCCACGGTGGTCCGGGGCTGGTGTCCGCGCTGGACCGTGAACCGCGTGCCCACCACCCGCACCCGTGCGTCCGGCGTGACGACCTCCACCCGGCCGCCCCGGGGCAGCTTGGGCACGCGCATGCCCAGTCGCCCGGTACGCAGCCGGATCAGCGCGGTCCGGGGCTTGTCGCGCAGGATTCGCACCGTGGCGCCCCGGGAGGCCAGCAGTCCGCCGCAGCGGAGCCTCCGCTCGCCGGGTGCCGGCTTCAGGGACGGTTCCGTCGGTGCCGGTGCCGGTGCCGGCGCCAGGGGCCCTGTCAGGTCGAGGTCCATGGCGACGGCGGACTCGGGTCGACGCGCCCGGTGACGCGGCCGGTGCCGGCGTGCCTGGGTCACATCTCGGTTGGGCACGGTCGAGCGCAGGGAGTCGGCCAGCTTCGAGCTGCTCGGGGGACCGAGCGCCGGGTCCTGGTCCGCTGCGCGGGCCTGTCGCTTGGCCGCCGGGACGCCGCCAATGGTGGGCTCGGTAGGCGGCGACTGGGGACCGAGCCCCAGACCGTAGACGACCAGGCCTGCGCCCACGACCACCACGATGGCGGCCGCCCAGCGTAGGCGCGGGCTGGCCATCACGATGGACCAGGCCCGCCGGTGCTGGATCCGCTCCGCGGCGGCGGCGGCCTCCGGCGCGAGGGACTGCCAAAGCCGCCGGTGGGTCACATCGTCCACACCGCTGGCGGCGGTGTCACCCAGGCGCAGGGCCTCACGCTGCAGCTCCCGCGCTCCGGAGTAAACCCGGCGACACCCGCGACAAAGGGCCAGGTGCGCGTTCGCGGCGCTGGCCTCGCTCTCGGTGAGCTCCTCGGCGGCGAGGGCGAAGAGCACGTCCGCGTCCACGTGATGGGTGGCTCGTACCTCGTGACTCATGATCGCCCCCGTGACGCCCGGCGAGTGGCCGCGGGCTCGGCCGCCACCTCCCGCCACAGGGCCAAAAGCTCCCGTCGGGTCCGCTGGATCCGCTTGAGGACGGCGTCTCGGCTCTCGTCGAGCACCATGGCCACCTCGGCCGCCGACAGCCCCTCCACGTGGCAGAGGTAGAACGCCGCGCGCTTCCGCGGCTCCAGACGCTCCAGCAAGACCGCCAGGCTCAACCGCAGATCCGTGCCCGACGGGGTGGGCCCAGCCCGATCCGCCAGGTCTGCGGGCTCCACGTCGATCCCCCGTCGACCACGCCGCTCGAGCTCGGTGAGGCAGACATTGGTGGCGATGCGGTGGATCCAGGTGGACAAACGCGCGTCCCCTCGGAAGCGATGCACCGAACGGTACACACGAATGAACGTCTCCTGGGCCGCGTCCTCCGCCGCCGCCGGATCCCGGAGCATTTGACGCGCGAGGCCCAGCACCCGGCCCACGAAGTGGTGGTAGAGCATCTCGAAGGCCTCGGGCACGCCCTGGCTCAGCTGGTCGAGCAACAGCGCCTCCTCTTTCCGCCCGAGGGGGAGCATGTGGAGCTTCTGGGGCGGCTCAGGTGAAAGGTTCGGGGCACTCATGGTTTCTTCAATCGAGGATCAGGCGCGTGTGCGTGCTCGTTCGGTTTCTTTGCTTCGTTTCTCCTGGTTGGACCGGGTTGTGGGAGCTTCGTGGACACTGCGGGATGGAAAAAACCGTCCCTCGGAAAAATCCGGCTCGGATGTCCACATTCCGACGGGCTGCTGGTCATACGAACACAAGACACACAAAGCGCCCGGACGTTGCGGCCGGTTGCTCAGCGGGACCGCTCCGCTGCCGGATCTCGAACGGGATCCAAAGAAGTCAACCATCGGTTACTAAAGGAGAATTTCAAAATGAAACGCATTGTTGGTCTCTGGCTCGCGGTGCTGCTGCTCGGCGCGGGCTGCGATGATCTCTGCTTCTCGGACGACTGCGTGGACGTGTGCAACGGCGGCGAATGCCACGGCACCTCGGTCTGCTCTCCCTACGGGGACAACACCAACTGCACCTGCGAAGGCGGCGACTGCTACCCCTACGACCAATGGCCCTGGTGCGAGTCGGACTCGGAGTGCTTCGAGGACGAACGTTGCGTGGAGGGTGAGTGCCAGTGGGACGAGCCCAGCTGGTGCTTTGGCAGCGAAGAATGTCCCGAGGGTCAGATCTGCTCGCTGACCAACGAGTGCCGCGAAATGGTGCTGGGCTGCCCCCTCACCGAAGAGTGTCTGGCCGACCCGGATGGCTACGTGCCCGACTGGGTGGGCGTCGACCCGCTGTACATGGGCGAGGCCACGGGCGACGGCATCACCGCGCGCCTGGAGCTCCTGGTGGACTTCTACGAAGACCACTTCTACGGCGAGGCAGTGGCGGAGGTTCTGGACTGGGGATCGAGCTGGCTGAGCCTCATCATCACCGGTGACCGCAGCGGAGCTCAGCTGGACGGCATGGTCATCGACCCCGACGCCAGCGAGCGATGGTTCGACGCCACCTTCGAGGCCCAGCTCGTCACGGCCAGCGAGATCATCGGCACGGTCCAGGTCTCCAGCGAAGACGGGACCTTCGCGCTCGACCTGCACCTCTGGCGCATCTCGCCTTGCGGTTGCGAGATCACCACGTGCACCGCGAACACCGACTGTCCCCCGGACCATACCTGTCAAGAAGGCAGCTGCGTGCAAGGGTGCGCCCAGGAGTGCTGCGCCGACACGGACTGCCCGGCGGGGCACGCGTGCCAGAGCAACGAATGCGTGCCCACCTGCGGAACCTACGAGTGCTGCGACGACAGCCACTGCCCGGCCGGTCAGGTGTGCCAGGACTACCAGTGCGTGGACCCCTGCGCCGCCTACGAGTGCTGCCTCGCCTCGGACTGCATCGCCGGTGACGACTGCGTGAACGGCACCTGCATGACCCCCTGCGCCGATCCCTGCGCTTGCGACCTGGGCGAAGCCTGTGTCAACGGCTACTGCCAACCGGCCGACTAGCCCCCAGACGTCCTTCCTCCGCCCGGGAGGGCGCAGCGGCCACAGCCGCGCCCTCCCGGGTGGCCTTTTCTCCCGCCGAAGCCATTTCTCCCGCCGAAGCCATTTCTCCCGCCGAAGCCTTTTCTCCCGCCGAAGCCTTTTCTCCCGCCGAAGCCTTTTCTCCCGCCGAAGCCCATTGTCCCGCCGAAGCCCATTGTCCCTGTGACCGAATCCGCCGCCCGCGCTCGCCCCAGACCGACCCGTGGTATCGTGCCGCCATGACGCGCGAAGAACCCCAGGCCGTTCGGGACTGGCACGTAGCCATCGGAATGGGACTGGCGTTCTTCGGGCTGTACCTGCTCACCCTCTGCCCCACCGTGTACTGGTACGACAGCGCGGAGTTCACCGCGGCGAGCGCGACCCTGGGCATCCCGCACCCGCCGGGCTACCCGCTGTACACCCTGGTCGGCCGCCTCTTCGTCCTGCTCCCGGTGGAGCCGGCCTTCGCCGTGAACCTCATGTCCGCCTTCTTTGGCGCCCTCACCGTGATCCTGTGCAATGCCACTGCGCGGGAGGTCGGGGCGGGCCGCGTGGCCAGCGCCACGGGCGCCGCCCTCTTGGGTGCGGCCCCGCTTTTCTGGAGTCAGGCCTTGGTGGCGGAGGTCTACACCCCTGGTCTGGCCTTTCTCCTGGGCGCGGTGCTGCTGGCCCTGCGCGGCCTGCGCCTGCGCCGCGTGACGCTCGTGGCCCTGTCCGCAGGGGTGGCCGGGCTCGGCCTCGGCGCCCACCTGTTCATCGCCACCTGCGGCCTGGGCTTCGTCGCTCTGGTTGCCGGCTTCGGTCTGGAGATCCGTGGACCCGGCGACCTCGCCAGGCTCTTCGCGGGCGGCCAGTGGCGCCGCCGGGCCCTCACCGCCGGGGCCGCCCTCGGCGCCCTCCTCTTGGGAGCCTCGATCTTCTTGTGGCTTCCCCTGCGGGCCTCCATGGGCCCGGAGCTGATGGTGGGCGATCCATCCTCCTGGGAGGGGTTCAAGTGGGTCGTCACCGGGGGTGAGTACAAGCGCTGGTTCGCTACCACCGGCACGATCTCCACCGCCGACCTGGGAGGCCTGGTGTACAACCAGCTCTTTTTCGTGGGCGTGGGCCTCGCCGCCCTGGGCCTGGTGCACCTCGCCCTGAACCGCGCCCTCGTCGCGGTGTCCCTGGTGCTCATGGCCGCAGGCAACCTCTGGTTCTTCCATGACTACAAGGTGCACGATTGGCAGGTCTTCTTCCTCCCCACGGTGGTCGTCGGGTGCCTGTTGGCGGCCCTGGGCGCCCACGCCCTGCTGGGGTGGCTCGCCAAGTGGCTGGAGGGCTCCGGCGAGGCAGCAGCCCACTGGGCGCCCCGGGTCGCGCTGGTCGGGTTCGCGGTGACGATGATCGCGCTCACCTACGCCAGCGTGGACATGTCCCAACACACCGAGGCAAAGAAGTACGGGGACCAGCTCTGCCGCGACCTGCCCCCCGGCGCTCGCATCCTGCACTTCACCACGCCCCAGGAGTGGAAGTACAACGCCGTCTTCGCCGACTACTACCAGAAGGTCCTGCGCCGCCGCCGGGACGTGAAGGTCATCGACATGCCCAAGGCTCGCCAGGCCCTCCGCCTCGTGAGGGCGGGCGTGCCGGTCTACGTGTATCACCGCCTGCCCCGCCTCGACCGGGTGATCGAGCTCCGCCGGGAGGGCCGCCTCTGGCGCCTGACGCGACTGCGAAGACGCGCCCCGACCCGCGCCCCGACCCGCGCCCCGACCCGAGCCCCGACCCGAGCCCCGCGGCGCTTGTGACGGCCGAGCCCCGCGGCGCTTGTGACGGCCGAGCCCCGCGGCGCTTGTGACGGCCGAGCCCCGTCGCTACTATCCATCGCGTAAACGCCCGGAGACCCGCCCCATGAAGTGTACGATCCTGCTCCACTCCGCCACGGGCAACACCCGCCTCGTGGCGCGGTTCGCCTCCCGCCGCCTCACCGAAGCCGGCCACCACTGCGTCCTGCACGACATCGTCGACGACCCCGAGCCCCCCGACTGCAGCGACGTGGACCTGCTGGGCGTGGCCTCCCCGACGAACTACTTCGGTCCATCCAGGGTCATGCACCAGTTCCTCGACCGGCTGCCTCCCGCTGTCGACGGCCCGGGGCTGGCGTTCCTGCTGGGCACCTGCAGCGGTGAGCCGGGCGCCCACCTGGTGACCCAGGCCGAGCAGCTCGGGCGGCTCGGCTGGCTAACCATGGGGGCCCGGACAGTGACCTTTCCCGACACCTGGCCCCCGCACCGGGCCCTCGCCAGCCCGCTCACCTTCTCGGCCTCCATCGGCCGGGCCCTGGGCGCGAAGCTGTCGCCCCTGCGACCGCTGCTGTCGCTGCCCTACCCCGACCTGAGCCAGCCGAGCCACCGCACGGTCTCCCGCCTGGGAAGGTTCATCGACCGCGTGGCCCGCCGGGCCGCCGTGCGCGACCACCTGGCCGCGCAGTCCGCGGCAGACCTCGCCAGGACCCGCCCTCCAGGCATGGTCCGTCTGGGGCGCGCCGTGACCATGGACTGGGTTCGGCGGTGCACAGACATCCGCATCGACCCCCACCGCTGCTCACGCTGCGGCACCTGCGTGGATCTCTGCCCATCGGGCTGCCTCACCCGCGATGACGACCAGTCCGTACCCCGGGTGGGCAGCACCTGCCTGGGCTGCTGGGCCTGCTACCACCACTGCCCCTCCGACGCCATCTCCGGCTGGCACGCCCCCGCCGGCAAAGGCCGGTACCCGGGCCCCGACCCAGCCACCGTCGAGGCCTTCAACGCGAGGTGGCTGGAGTGAGCCCAGGGCGACCTGCTTGGTTCGAGATCCATCCACTCACTGGACTTGGTCGGGACGACACCTTTTGTCCAACTCTGCGATTGCCCTGCCACGGCTCCTGGAAGGCCTTTCTTATATAACAGATAGATGATAGAATTACTCGTTATTTCATGCCACACCCATCTGGCTTGGAGCGACGATGCAGGACCATGAAAAAGAAACGGCGGCGCTGATCGAGGAGCTTCGAGCGGCGAGGGCCAGGATCGAAGCGCTGGAGGCCGGGGACGAGCCCTGGGCTCGGGAAAACAACTTCAAGGAGCTGGCCGAGGCGTCCCCCGACGGGATCGTGGTTGCGGACCCCGAGAGCAGGATTGTGTACGCCAACACCCGTGCCGCCGAGATCACGGGATACAGCGTCGACGAGCTGGTGGGCCTGGTCGGTTTCGAGTCGATTACGCGCCCGCAGGACAGGGCCGGGTACCGAAAGATCATGGAACAGAGGATGGGGGGCGAGGCTCATCAGGCCACCTACGAGCGGATCGTGGTCAGAAAAGACGGTACCGAGGTCAACACCGAGTTCACCACCACCACGACCCTGTGGAGGGGCGCACCCGCCCCCATGGCAACGATCCGAGACATCACCGAGCGCAAGCGACTGGAGGAAGAGACAGCCGAGCTGGAGGCGCTGCTCCGCAGGTCCCAGAAGATGGAGGCGATCGGCCAGCTCGCCGGGGGCGTGGCCCACAACTTCAACAACGTGCTGTGCGTCATCACGGGCAACGCCGAGCTGGTGTTGGACGACCTGCCCGCCGAAAGTCCTCTGCGCGAGTCGATGGAAGATATCAGCGAGGCCGCCAACCAGGCCGCCAGGCTGACGCGTCAGCTCCTGACCTTCACGCGCAAACATCCCATTGAGCCCAAGACGATCAACCTGAGCCAGCTGATGCAACGGATGCACTCCATGCTGACCCAGCTGATCGGCGAGGATGTCATCCTGCGGACCGAGACCACCGAGCGGCCGGGGTGGATCCGGGTCGACCCCGGTCAGGTCGAGCAGGTCTTGCTCAACCTGGTGGTCAACGCCCGCGATGCCATGCCCAATGGCGGCGATCTGCTCATCGAAACCGCCGACGTCTCGCAGGACGACGACCGCCTGTTCCACGGGAAGGACACGCCGGGCGACTACGTCATGGTCGCAATCAGCGACACGGGCTGCGGCATGAGCGCCGAGGTCAGCGATAGGATCTTCGAACCGTTCTTCACCACCAAGGATCAGGGCGAGGGAACCGGCTTGGGGCTGTCGACCGCCTACGCCATCGTCGAGCAGAACGGTGGTCGAATCGCCGTCACCTCCGAGCCTGGGAAAGGCTCGACCTTCAAGGTGTACTTCCCGCGCGTGGACGTAGGCGCCGAGACCCATGCCGGTGCCCAGACCCACGACCCGGCCGGTGCGCAGGAGACCGTGCTGGTGGTGGAGGACGAAGAGATGGTGCGCAACCTGGCGGTGAAGCTCCTCGATCACCGCGGCTACCAGGTGCTGTCCGCCAGCTCCGGCGCCGAGGCGCTCGCCTTGGTAGAGCACCATGAGGGTCCCATCGATCTGCTGCTCACCGACGTGGTCATGCCCCACATGGACGGGCGGGAGCTGGCCGATAGGGCCCTCGACCGGCGACCCGGGATGAAGGTGCTCTATACGTCCGGATACACCAAGAACCTCATCAGCCAGCACGGCGTGCGGAGCGAGGACGTGAGCTTCATCGCCAAACCCTATTCGTTGGGCACCCTCGCCGCTCGCGTCCGCGAGGTGCTCGACGGCGAGTGATGCGCGTGGCCCCATGGCCGTCGATCCAGGACCGTCGACCCTGGTCCTGTGCGCGAGGGCGCCGTCCGGCTCGACTGCGGATCCCGTTGACTTGGCTGGCAATTGGTACTACCTTTCAACCAATTAGGGGGTCAAGCGAGGTGTCATTACAATGGAGAGCTTGGGCCGGTCGTCTGGACCTCGGGAGCCGCTCCGGGGCACCCGGACCATCGACGTCGTTCTCGATTGGCTGAGGGACCGCATCCTGTCCGGGGACTTTCCCCTGGGCACCCTGCTGCCGGCCGAGCGTCTCCTGGCGTCCCGGTTGGACGTGACGCGCAACACCCTGCGCTCGGCGCTAGGGCGGCTCGAGGGCGAGGGGCTGCTCGAGATCCGCCAGGGGAAAGGGGCCTCGGTCCTGGACTATCGCGTACACGGAAGGCTGGGGCTGATCGCCCACCTGCCGACCCGGGGAGTGGACGAAGAGGTGCGAGTCGTCCGCGGCCTGCTCGAGCTGCGTCGCGGGATCGCGGCGGAGGCGGTGGCGCTGGCCTGCGAGCGGGCCGATGATGAGCAGCTCGCGGAGCTGCAGCACCTGGCGGACCTCCAGTCCGCGGAGACGGATCGGTCGAAGTACACTCTCAGGGACGCCGAGTTCACCCGCGGCGTCGCCAGGGCGGCTGACAACCTGCCCATGGAGCTGCTGTACAATGAAGTGCTTCGCTTCAGCCGAGGCAGACCGATCGTAGACCAGCTCCGATTCGAAGACATGGCGCTCGTCAGCCCCACCTACCACGAGACGGTCGCCCTGATCCGACGGAGGGATCCGGACGAGGCCCGGATCGCCATGCGACAGATGCTCCAACTCGTGGACGACGAAGCGCTCGCGCGACTCCAGCGGAACCCCGCATGAAAGGACAGTAGCGATGATGACCAACCGATCGACGAGCCAACGCAAATTGCTCGGAGCCATGTCAATGGTCGCTCTGCTGGGCACGAGCTGCGACGCGTCCTTTGACCACGACCCCACGTGCCAGGGCAACTGTGTCGAATGCTCGGTCTTTTCCGATGATCCGGCGGCATGCGAGGATCAGGACGGCTGCCACTACGCGACGGCGCAATGTACCGGGGACTGCGACGTCTGTGGAGATCGGACCACCGAGGCGGCCTGTCGGCCCGAAGACGGGTGTGACTGGACGCCGGTGGCCCCCTGCACCGGGACCTGCGTGCCCTGCGCCGACCAGACGGACCAGACCACGTGCGAGGCGCTCAGCAGCGACTGCGACTGGATCGAAGGCACCTGCACCGGCGATCCGCCGCCCTGCGGTGGACGAAGCGATGAAACCACCTGCGAAGCCGACGGCGACTGCACATGGGACCCCGGCAACTGCTGGGGTATCGGTGACAAGCTCTGCTCGACGATCACCGACGGCGATCTCTGCACGGGCTTCACGGCTTCGTGCACCTGGGACGGCGCAGCATGCAGCGGCGGCACGTACAGGTGTGTTTGGGTGGATACGGAGCAGGGATGCAACGCGACGAGCGGAGCCTGTGACTGGGATCCGCCGGGACCCTGCGAGGGGACACCCGATCCCTGCGGGGAAAGAACCGACCAGGGCGCCTGTGAGCCAAACTGCACCTGGACGCCGGCTGAATGCCAGGGGCCCTGTGTGATGTGCTCGGTGCTCGCCTCGGACACCGCCTGCGTTGCCCACGCGGAATGTGAATGGGATCCCCAGGATCCCTGCACGGGCTCCTGCACACCCTGCGCTGCCTTCGACTCGGAGCAAAGCTGCGGAGATCATGTCGAATGCTCGTGGACCCTGGAGGCAGCCTGCCTCGGAGAATGTGTGCAGTGCGAGGTTTTTTCGACCGCCGACTTCTGCGAGGCGCAGGCCGACTGCGAATGGCGGTAGCAGCGGATGCGAAGGAGACCCAGAAATGAGCCATCCGAGGCTTGATCTGTGGTTTCTGTCGTTCTTCTCGGCTCGCTCGAAATGACGACCAGTCTGTCTGACCTCGAATGACAACCCAGACGGCAAGCGGGCCAACCACGACCTTGCGATCGCCATGGCTCAGACCCACGTAGCCTCTTTTTCGCGGTGGCGCATGGGACAAATCGGCCGAAGACGATACGCCTCGGGCACACCTGTCCCAATGGACCGCCCCCGACGATTTGCGCCGAGTGGTCGTGCCCCTCTGCGAGGTCATGTTGCCTCCACGCACGGATTGTGCTGAAATCAAATCGCTCGAGCCCGGAGGATGGACCATGGCCCACAAAAGTCTCCCGATACTTCTAGCCGCGGGTCTGATCCTCGCGGGGTGCGGCCGCAGCCGCTACCTGGTCAACGACCCCGACGGCCAGGTGCCGCCCACCTGCGGCAACGGCGTCGTGGAGACCGGCGAGCAATGCGACGGCAGCGACCTGGGCGGCGAGTCCTGCCTCACCAGGGGCTTTGAGTCCGGGAGCCTCGGCTGCACGGCCCAGTGCACCTTCGACGTGTCTGACTGCGACTCGACGGGGCCGGTGTGCGGCAACGCCATCCTGGAAACCGGCGAGGAGTGCGACCGAGGGCAACTGGGCGGCGCCACCTGCTTGAGCCTCTACTTCATGGGCGGACAGCTCGGCTGCTCGGACAGCTGCCGATATGACACGTCCAACTGCATCAGCGAGGTGGTCGTGTGCGGCGATGGTGTCGCGGATGGGCTGGAGGACTGCGACGGCCTCGATCTGGGCGGGGAGACCTGCGAGTCCCTGGGCTTCGACTCGGGCACCCTCGCCTGCGGCCCGGGCTGCGCCTTCGACGATTCCGGGTGCCACTCAAACCCCTGCGGCAACGGCCTCATCGACGCCGGCGAGCAGTGCGACACCGACAACTTCGGCGGGGAGACCTGCCAGAGCCTCGGCTTCGACACCGGCACGCTCGCCTGCCACCAGACCTGCACCTTCGACACGTCGGGCTGCGACTTCGTCCAATGTGGGGACGGCCAGGCAGGGGCCGGGGAGGACTGCGACGGCGGCGACCTGGCGGGCGCCACCTGTCAAAGCCTGGGCTTCGACGGCGGCACCCTGGTCTGCACGCCCTTTTGCACCTACAACACCGGTGGCTGCACCACGGCGGCGACGTGCAGCCCCACCGGGGGGGCGGTGTCCTGCGGCAGCGCTGCCACGGCCAACACCTCCACCAGCCCCTTCGCCGTCGACGCCATGGACGTCTACAACGGCAGCGGCTGTTACAGCCAGTACCAGATGGACGGCCCGGAGATCGTCTACTCCTACAGCCCGGGCGCGTCGGGCGAGGGCGTGATGATCGAGCTCACGGGCCTGTCAGCCGACCTGGACCTCATCGTGCTCCAAGACGACGGAAGCGGCTGCAGCCCGGACCTGACCTGCCTGGAGTGGAGCTACAACGGCGGATCGGTCGACGAGCAGGTGGTGTTCCAGTCCGTGGCCAACCACACCTACTACGTCGTGGTGGACGGCTTCGCAGGCGCCGAGAGCGGCTATGCCCTCAACTTCAGCTGCACGGGCGTGGAGATCTGCGACGACGGCGTGGACAACGACGGCGACGGCCAGGTCGACTGCGCCGACTTCGACTGCGACGGAGACCCGGCCTGCTGGACCCGACAGATCTGGGAGCAGTTCCCGGTCAGCACGCCCGCCAACACGTGGGACCTGGACAACACGAGCGTCTACTTCGTGCCGTCGACCACGAGCCCCCTCGGCTACTCCTGGTCGGTGCAGAACGACGTGACGAGCTACCCGGCACCCCCCGGCACGGGCCTGGTAGACAGTCAGGTCATCACCTTCTCGTCCCAGAACGACTCGGTGTCCTACAGCCTGCCGGGGGCCTACACGTTCACCTTCTTCGGCCAGGTCTACAACGAGATCTACGTCAACAGTCACGGCAACATCACCTTCGGGGCCGGCGACACGAGCAGTCAGGAGAGCGAGGCCGCCCTGACGGCCGGTGCGCCGCGCATCGCCGGCCACTGGGACACCCTCGACCCCACCCAGGGCGGCACCGTCACCGTGGACGCCTTCCAAAACCGCCTCGCCGTCACCTTCGACCAGGTGGTGGACCCCTTCGGCAGTGGGGCCACCGTCTCCTTCCAGATCGAGCTGTACTGGATGGGCGCCGTGGTCGTCACCAACCTGACCCACGCGGGCCCCGACGGCCTCATGGGCATCACCGAGGGCGGCGGCGGCACTGGCGCGCCGGAGGTGGACTTCTACCAGGCGCCCGTCGTCCAGGGCTACTACGAGCTGTTCAGCACCAACGGCAGCGACACCTGTGACCTGGCCGGGATCTCCGTCACCTTCACCCCGGACCAGACCCAGCCCGAGGGCTACTCGTACACGGTCAACGGCCAGGCCACCTGGCCGTACCCGCCCGGCACGGGCAACGTGACCAGCACCCAGATCCAGTCACAGTTCCCCAACGGGGACTCGTCGGTGCCTTTCACGCTCACCGGACCTCACGCCGTCTCGTTTTTCGACCAGACCTACACCAGCCTCTACGTGGGCGCCAACGGCTACCTCACCTTCGGAGCCGGGGACAGCTCATGGACACCCAGCGCCCTGAACCACTTCGACCTGCCGCGCATCTCGGGCCACTTCTACGACTGGGAGCCCGACGACGGCGGCACGGTCACCGTGGACGAGCTCCTCACGGCCGGCGGGTACGTCCTGGTAGTGACCTTTGTCGACGTGCCCCACTACAACAACCCGCACCCCACCGTGAGCTTCCAGATGGCGCTGTCGTCCGGCGGCGTCGTGCGCCTGTACTACCACGACATCAACACCCAGGGCGGGCTGGTGGGCATCAGCGACGGTGGCGCGGGCGTATTCCCCCCCGAGACCGACTTCGTTCCCTAGCCGTGCTCGGGGACGTCAGTACGGAACGGTGACGTAGTAGGAGTTCCGGCCCCTTTGGACGATCATCATCACGGAGCGGCCGCTCAGAAGCCGCAAGGCCGCCTTGTTCATGTCCGCCACGCTCTTGATGGTGTGGCGGTCCACGCGTTTGATCACGTCCCCCCGCCGGAGCCCCACCTTCCAGGCGCGCCCGTTTCGGACGATCTTCCGAATCACCACACCGTCGCGGGTCTGCAGCCTCATGCGTCGGGCGTAGTAGGCCGCGCTGTCCAAGGCGAATCCCAACCGCTGCTCGAAGAGGGCCCGGGCCTTTTGGGGTGACAGGCTGATCACCTTGACCTTCACCGTGAGGCGACGCATTTTCACCCAGACCTTCTCCCCGGGGATGAGCTTCCGCACCAGCCGTCGGAAGGTGTACACGTCCACGATGGACTGCCCCTTGATGGAGTAGATGATGTCACCGCGACGGATGCCGGCCTTGGCCGCGGGCCCGCCCGGCTGGACACCAGAAACCGCCACCCCGGGGCCGTTGTAGTCGTACACGCCCATACCCAGATAGGCCCCGCGGACCTTGCCGTACTTCAGCAGGTCGTTTACCACCCTGCGCACCCGGTCCACCGGGATGGCGAAGCCGATGCCCGGCCCCCCGCGGTGCACCGCCGTGTTGATGCCGATGACCTCACCGAGGATGTTCACCAAGGGCCCGCCGGAGTTGCCGGGGTTGATGGCCGCGTCCGTCTGGATGAAGTCATTGAACGTGCGTCCCTTGATCCTCACCGTGCGCTTGAGGGCCGAAACCACGCCCTTGGACGCCGTGTGCGACAGGCCGAAGGGGTTGCCGATGGCGATGACCGTCTCGCCGCGCATCAGGTCCTTCGACGTGCCCAGCTTGGCCGCCGGCAGCTTCGCATAGGCCTGGATCTTGATCACCGCCAGGTCGAAGTTTCGCGCGGCACCCACCACCTTGGCCTTGTACCGCCGCCCGTCCGCCAGCTTCACGGTGATGTCCGTGGCCTGGGAGACCACATGCTCGTTGGTGACCGCGTACCCCTTCTTGCTCACGATCACTCCCGAGCCCAGCGAGCTCGTCTTGCGACGCCTCTGATACCGGTGAGGATACCCGTAGGGCGCCCGGTGAAACGGATTCCGCCGCACAACCTTCTTGGTGGTGATGGCGATCACCGCCCTGCCCACCCTCTTGATGGCCCGCACCGTGGCCGTGGTCCGCAAGGCCAGCTTCTGCGCCTTGGTCAGCCGATCCACATCCGGCGTGCGACGGGACCGCCTCGCCTCGGCGTCGCCACCGCCCGCGAGGAGCGAAAGGCACAGAACCACGGTGAAAGTTACGCAATGTTTGCCAATTCGCACTGACGACTCCTTCCAAACCAGGACCCGTCGCAGACAACGACGGGTGACGCCAGGATACAGCAGGTCACAAAAAAGCCTACCACGGAACTGTCCTACGCCAATCCACCCCGCATCTTCTCGGGACATCTTGACTAAATACATAGTATGTCTATAAAATAACATTTTTTGAAGGCCCTCAGGACAAATGTCGCGCTCCTGCTTGTGTACCTTTTCGTGCCGGGGACGTTCGACGCGACCGAGAACCTGGTGCACCTGGTGGCCCATGGTGATCTGGCCGAGGCCTGATCACGGCGACGTTGCTGACCCTGCTGGTGCTGCCGACGCTGTACGGCTGGTTCGCGAAACCGCGCCCCGCCCGCTCCACCTCCGGCCCTGCGTAGCTGTCGGGTGAGCCCCTGTCAGTCGAAATGACTCGCGGTGTCGCCCGGGTCCGCCCCCCCCTCGGCGCGGCTCAGTCCCCTTCGCTCTGGGACTGCTTGAGCTTGTCGAACTGTCTCGGCCAGGACCGCGGCGGTGCCAGGCACACGTTGTCGGATCGCACGAAAGCGCAAACGTTCTGCATCGAGTTTTTCGCACAGTTTTTGGGCGTCGTGTGCCTGCAGCCGACCGTGTGCTCAACGGTATCGTCGCGATGAAGAGGGGCGTGATGTGCCTTGGCGTTGTCCATCAGGTCGAACCACTGTATCGCAGGATTCGTCTGGAACCACAAGGTAATTGCCACGGCCACGCTGGCGCTGCAACGCCTCGACGCCGAAATCCCCGGTGTCAGCGGCAGGCCGTGGCAAGACCGAGGAGGCAGGCGGCCGAGCCTGGTTGGGCCAGCTTGACAGAGATCAGAGGTGTGGGCGACCCCGCGGCTGGACCCCAATCGAACCGAGGAGCTCGACACCCACATCACCGCGTATCCCAGCTTCGTCGGCCACCTCCCATTCTGGAGGCACGGCAAGCGCCAGCGCCAGATGTCAGTACTTTGCGACCACCCTGACCCTCTCGACCCTGGACGTTGCCAAGGCACGGCCTTTGAGCTATGGTTCTGGACCTAGAATAATGCGGTTGGTGTGCGCGGCGGGGCCGTTCGCGCCTTATGATTCAACCGACTTACGCGCCGGATGGCGGCAGCGAGTCGGTGTCGCTCGCAGGAAAGGAAACTCCGATGCGCAGCAGGATCCTTGTTCAGGTCGCCGCCGGAGCGCTGCTCGGCCTCCTTGCCTGGCCGGCTCACCAGGCGTATGGCCAGAAGTGCACCGCGGTCTCGGCAAGACGGATCAAGAAGCTCAACTTCGACGCCATGGACGAAAACGATCGGTGGGAGCTGACCAAGGCGCGCCAGAAGCTCGAGGACGCGAAGCTCGTGGCCCAGAGCCGCAAGTGCCTCGCGCACCCCGAGCTCGCGATCACCTACGTCATTCTGGGTGTGGTGGAGCAGCGATCCCAGAAAATGGCAGCCATGAAGGCGGCCTGGCTGAAGGCACTCTCCATTGACCCGAAGGTTGCGCTTCCCAAGCGCGTCCGCAGCGCCAAAACGATCCGACTCTTCGCCGGGGTGAAAGCCGGCTACAAGCCCGCGGTCCGGGTCGTCGCGCGCGCCGGTGCGACGGCGCCCAAGGGGCCGCCCAAGGGGTTCGAGCACGAGCCCGTGCTCAAGTGGGAAGAGGGCAAGACCCTCACCGTCTCGGTGCGGGCTGAAGAAAAGATGGGTATCAAGAAGGTGAGCCTCTACTACAAGACCGCCACCGACGCCGCGCCCCAGCGGATGGAGCTGCTCAAGCGGGGCGCGGACAAGTGGTCCTGGGCCGTGGCCATCGAAGGCAAGAAGATCCGCGGCAAGGAGCTCAAGTACTACCTCGTGGCCTACTCCGCCGGGGACAAGGAGGTCGCCGCGTCGGGGAACTCAGCGAACATGCACATCATCCAGCTCACCAGCGCCGCGGTGACGAGCCGGCGGCGCGGCGAGGAGAACCCCCTCACGGGCGGCCAGCTCCGACGTCGTACGAGGCGTGTGGCCGCCAGGCTGGATCACGCCCTGGAGGATCCGGATGGACCCGTGCGACAGACCCCGAAAGTCATAAAGACCAAGAGGGAGCCCACGCCCCGGCGCCCGGGCACCTTCGCTGGCAAATCGTATCTGTTCGCCTCCCTCAGCGCGGGCACGGGCATCGGGCTGATGGGCGGCAAAACCGAGGTCACCGACGAGGTGGTGCCGGGCGCACCGTCCCTGGGCGCCGTGTACACCCAGTTCGAGCTCGGCTACCTGATCACGCAGCAGTTCTCCATCAACTTCTACTTCCGCCTGGGGTTCATGCTGGTGTCCGACGAGGTCAAGGACCCCGAGGCCGACGACTACCAAAAGCCCCTGTGCACAGGGGCAGACTGCGCCGCCCACGGCACCCGCAACTCCACCGACTACGTGGCCCTTCTGCGGCTGCGCTGGCAGTCCAAGCGGCTGCTTCGAGCTGATCTGCCCGTCAACCTACGGTGGTACGTGGGCGGCGGCATCGGCTACGGCATCATCCGCCACATGGTCAGCGGCCAGCTCAAGGACTCCGTCGTAGCCACCAATACGACGAGCGTCCTGGACACGGACAAGTCCATGGGCATCGTGCCCAACGTCTTCGCCGGAATCTCCCTGTGCGTGGTCAGGTCCTGCGCGGTGAACGTGCACTTCGAGCTGAGCTACCTCGCCGCCTTCTGGGATGACCCGGACCTCAACACGCCATTCCACCTGGACTTCTCCCTCGGCGCCAACTTCGCGTTCTAGCCACTCGCGGTCGCCAGGTCGTCAGCCGAGGTTCGCCCTGGCGGCGGCCCGCGCCTGAGCGAGGCGATCCTCCAGGCCCTGGGGATCGGGGCAAGAGCCCTTGGAAAAGTCAGGGCGGCCACCGCCCTTGCCCACCAGGCGGACGAGGTCGGTGGCGTTGACCTGGCCGGCGGCCGCCAGAGACTTGGAGGCGAAGGCCACCAGAGGCGGGCGCTCCCCGCCGGCTGCCAGGATGCCCACCACCTGCTCGGCGCCGCCCCGTAGGGCGTCGGCCAGGTCGGCAGCCTGCTTGGCGTTGACCGCCTCGACCCGCGCGAAGACGAGGTGCACGTCGCCCACCTTCTCGGCCTCCTTCAGAAGCCGTCGACGCAGCTCGCCGATGTCTGCCTGGGCCTGGGCGCCGCCGCCCTTTCGTAGCTTCTTGTTCTCGGCCACGAGCTTCTCCACCCGGGCCGGGAGCTGCTCCACGGGCACACCGAGCTGCTTCGACAGGGTCTGGGCGACCTCCCGCAGCCCCCGCACGCGCTCGAGGGAGCGGGTGCGCGTCTCGGCCACGATGCGACGCACGCCGGCGCTGGAGGCCTTCTCCGAGGTCACCACGAAGAGCCCGATCTCGCCGGTGGTGCGACAGTGGGTCCCGCCGCAGAGCTCTGCGGAAAAGTCACCCACGGAGACCACTCGCACGCGGTCACCATACTTCTCGCCGAACAGCGCCGTGACACCGGCGTCGATGGCCTCGGCGTAACCCCGATCGGCGATGGCCACAGGCAGGCTCTGGCCGATGCGATCGTTCACCAGCCGCTCGATCTCGACGATCTGCTCGGGGGTCACGCCCCGGTCCAGGGTGAAGTCGAAGCGCAGATAGTCCGGATGGACGAAGGAGCCCTTCTGGTTGGCGTCAGCGGACACCACCTCCTTGAGCGCCCAGTGCAGCAGGTGCGTGGCCGTGTGGTTGGCCATGATGTCCCGGCGCCGCTGGGCGTCCACCCGGGCGGTGACCACCTCGGGCAGTCGCGCCAGATCGGCCTCCTCCAGGTCGCCCTGATGGACGATGAGCTCGCCCACGCGCTGGGTGTCCTTGACGGTGAAGCGGAACCCCTCGGCCTCCAGCACGCCCGTGTCGCCAACCTGACCCCCGGACTCGGCGTAGAAGGGCGTGCGGTCCAGCACCACATACTCGTTGTCCACCATCTTCACCAGCCGCGCCTCGGCCTCCAGGCCAATTCCGTCGGAGACGCCCCGCTCCCAGTAGCCGACAAAGTCCGTGGCGGGCAGTCCTTCCAGGTCCGTAGGGTCCAGCCGCTGCTGGTCGGCGGCGCCCTTGGAGCGCTCCTCGTGGATCTTCCGGGCGCGGTCCCAGCCCACCTCGTCAAAGCCGATGGAACGCTCCCGGGCCATGAGCTCGGTGAGGTCCCGCGGAAATCCGTAGGTCTCGTAGAGCCGGAAGGCCACCTCGCCGTCGAGGGTGCCGCCGGCAGCCACCTTGTCCGCCACCTCCTCGAAGAGGCCCACGCCGCGGTCCAGGGTGCGCAGAAAGGCCCGCTCCTCGTGCTCGAGCACTCGCCCGATGTGCTCCGCCCGCTGGCCGATCTCGGGGAAGACCCCACCGTAGAGCGCCGCGACGGCGGGCACGAGGCGGTGAATGAAGGGGGCCTGCTGGTCCAGCACCTGGTAGCCGTAGCGCACACCACGTCGCAGCAAGCGCCGCAGCACGTAGCCACGATCCTTGTTGCTGGGGACCACGTTGTCTGCGATGGCCACCGCCAGGGTGCGCACGTGGTCCGCCACCACGCGCAAGGCCACATCCGTTCGCTCGCCGGCGCCGTAGGCCACGCCCGTAAGCCGCTCCAGCTCGGCAAAAAGAGGGGCGAAGATGTCCGTGTCGTAGTTGGAGGTCTTGGACTGGCTCACCGCCACCAGCCGTTCGAAGCCCATGCCCGTGTCCACGTGCTTGGAGGGCAGGTCCCTGAGGGAGCCGTCCTCGAGGTGGTTGAACTGGATGAAGACGAGGTTCCAGATCTCGATGTACCGGCCACAGTCACCGTTGACGCCGCACTTGTGGCCTCGGACGCCCGAGCGGTCGCAGGCCGCCTCGCCCAGGTCCAGGTGGATCTCCGAGCAGGGGCCGCAGGGGCCTGTGGGGCCCATCTCCCAGAAGTTGTCCTTGGATCCGAACCGCAACACTCGCTCGGGGGGCAAGCCGGTCTCGGCGGGCCACAGGGCCTCCGCCTCCTCGTCTGGGCCGAGGCCGAGCCCCTCGTCGCCGCCGTGCACAGTGGCATAGAGGTTGGCGGGGTCGAGCGCCATCTCGTCGGTCAGAAACTCCCAGGCCCAGCGAATGGCCTCTCTCTTGAAGTAGTCGCCAAAGGACCAGTTGCCCAGCATCTCGAAGAAGGTGTGGTGGTACGTGTCCACCCCCACCTCCTCCAGGTCGTTGTGCTTGCCCGACACGCGGATGCACTTCTGGGTGTCGGCGCATCGGGTGTAGTCCCGGGTGCCGGTGCCCAGGAACACGTCCTTGAACTGGTTCATACCGGCGTTGGTGAACATCAGGGTCGCGTCCCCGTGGGGCACGACGGGGGCCGAGGGCACGACACGGTGCGCCCGCGCGGCAAAGAAGTCCAGGAATCGCTGGCGGATCTCGTTGGCGGTCATCATGCAGTCCGTCCTTCGCTCATGCCGCAGACGCCCTGGCCCCCGGGCCCGGCTCGCGGGGGCTCAAATATATCCATCCGGTGACTCGATCGCCAGTGTGGGTCTGGTGGCAATGCGCTCGGAGCAATAGAGGATGAAATTTCTTGGCGAGAGCGTTATCTTGCCGACAGCGATTCGTACTGCGCTCGATTCGAGGTTCCTACGATGATTCCCTATTTTTCTCCCGGCCCCTGGCACATCGGCCCTTTCACCATCCACGCCTTCGGCATTCTGGTGGGGCTCGCCATCATCTTCGGTGTAACCATGACCCAACGGTACGCCGACAAGCGCGGCCTCAGCCAGGCGGTCATCTCCGAGGCCCAGATCTGGGCCCTTGTGGTGGGCTTCGTCCTTGCCCACGGGGTGTCGGTGATCTTCTACTTTCCAGAGCGGATCAGGGAAGACCCGTTGGAGCTCCTCTACATCTGGAAGGGCATCTCCTCGTTTGGCGGGTTCCTCGGAGGCATCGGTGGGCTGCTCTTCTACTTCAAGCTCAAGAAAGTGGACGTTTGGACGCACTTCGACGCCTTCGGCTGGGGCTTCGCGTGGGCTTGGATCCTGGGCCGTACGGGCTGCACGATGGCCCATGACCACCCGGGCAAGATCACCGACTTCGCCTTCTCGGTGCAGTACCCGGCCTATGCGGGGGCCATCCCCGGCGTCAACCAGCCCACCAGCGACGTGGCCCAGAGCGCCCTGTTCAACAAGACCCTGCCGCTGGTCCAGCGCTTCGACCTGGGCTTTTACGAGCTGATCTTCGCGATCGTGCTGGTGACCATCCTCGTCATCTTCAACCGCAAGGCCAACCGCTTCGCCGGCTTCAACGTCACCCTGCTGGCGCTGATCTATGCTCCGGTGCGCTTCTTTTTCGACTACCTGCGCATCGTGGACAACAAGATCTTCCTGGGCATGACGCCGGGGCAGCTCTTCGCCATCGCGCTGTTCGGGCTCGGCATCTGGATGCTGGTTACCCGGCTCAAGGCCGCCAGGACAGCCGAGGAGGCCGGAGACGAAGGCGAGGGCGCCGACGCCGCCAAGGGCAAGAAGGGCGCCGACGCCGCCAAGGGCAAGAAGGGCGCCGACGCCACCAAGGGCAAGAAGGGCGCCGACGCCACCAAGGGCAAGAAGGGCGCCAGCGCCGCCAAGCGCAAAAAGGGCGCCACGGGCAAGGCCACACCCAGAAAGAAAACGGCGCGCGCAGGCGGAAAGAAGACCGTCGAGGATGGCGGCACCAAGAGCGCCAAGAAGCGCGCCCGGAAAAAGGTGCGAAAGGGCCGCTGAGCCCGCGGCCCGTCCATCGGGCTCCTTGCCCTCACCCCGAAATCGTGGTTTGCTAGGACCGATCGGTTGCGACTGGCAGACCATGGCGGATTCCGAGCAGAAATCCAACACCGGAAACACCCTCGCGCGGGACCACGCCCACCTCGAGCGCAAGCTCCAGGTCATCCAGGACGTGGCCTCTGCCCTGGGCTCCACCCTCGATCTGGACCTTCTGCTCAACACGATCATGGAGAAAACCACCGCGGTGCTCGAAGCGGACCGCTCCACCCTGTATCTCCACGACGAGGAGCGCGGTGAGATCTGGTCCAAGGTGACGCAGGGCGGTGAGATCCAGGAGATCCGCCTCAAGATCCCCGCGGGCATCGCGGGCTGGGTGGCCAAGACCGGGGAGACGGTGAACATCCCGGACGCCTACGCCGACGACCGTTTCAACAGAGACGTGGACAAGGCCTCGGGGTACCGCACCCGCTGCATGCTCACCATGCCAATGGTCAACACCCACGGCAAGGTGGTCGGTGTGGTCCAAGTGCTCAACAAGAGCGACGATCGCGTCTTTGGGGCCGACGACGAAGAGCTGCTTCGGGCGCTGACCTCCCAGGCCGCTGTTTCCATCGAGAACAGCAAACTCTACCAGTCCCTGGTGCAGCAGAACGCTCAGCTACTCGAGACCCAACAGAAGCTCGAGCAGCGCATGTACGAGCTGGATCTCCTGTTCCAAATCGAGCAGGAGACGCTGCGCGCGGAGAACCTCGACGACCTGCTCCATCGCATCAACGCCAAGGCCATGGAGCTGGTGAGCGCCCACGCGGCCTCCATCGTCATGGTGAGCGAGGACGGCGACGAGCTGCACTTCCGGGCCGCCTCGGGGCCCAAGGGGACACTCATGCGCACGGTGCGCGTCCCCAGGGGCTCGGGCTTCGCCGGCTGGTGCATCGACCACGACGAGCCCATCATCGTCAACGACGTGACCGCGGACAACCGCCACAACCAGGACGTGGCCGAGCAGGTGTCCTACTACCCGCAGGCCATCCTGTGCGTGCCCATCCGAGGCGACGAGGGCGTGCTGGGAGGTCTCGAGCTGCTCGACAAGACCGGCGGCGACGGCCAGTTCGATGACAACGACCTCAAGCTCGCCAGCCTCATTGCGGGTCACGCCGCCAAGGTCATCCAGCTCGCACGGGCCCGAGAAGTGCGCCTCCAGGAGGGCCGCCTGGCGGCCGTCGGGCAGATGCTCTCGGGCGTGCTGCACGACTTCAAGACACCCATGACCATCGCCGCGGGTTACGCCCAGCTCCTGCCCGCCACCGACTCCGACGAGCGCCGCGCCGAGTACAGCAAGCACATCCTCAAGCAGTTCGAGGTCATGGATTCGATGGCCCGGGAGGTGCTCGCCTTCGCCCGTGGGGAGTCCCAGCTCCTGGTTCGCAAGGTGTACCTCCACGCCTTCTTCGCCGAGGTGAAGCAGCATCTGTCCAAGGAGTTCGAAGGCAAGGACATCGAGCTCGTGACGAACACGCCCTACCAGGGGCTGGCCTTCTTCGACGAAGGCAAGATGCGCCGGGTCATCCACAACCTGGCCACCAACGCGTCCCGGGCCATGCCCGAAGGCGGCACGTTCACCCTGCGGTGCGACCGCCCGGAGCCGGACAAGCTCCGGCTGTCCTTTGCCGACACGGGCGAAGGCATTCCCGAGGACCTGGAGGGGCGGCTGTTCCAGCTCTTCGCCACCTCGGGCCACGCCGGCGGCACCGGCCTGGGGCTGGCCATCGTCAAGAAAATCGTGAATGACCATGGCGGTAAAATCAGCTACGAGACCTCGCAGGGCAAGGGCACCCTCTTCACCGTCACCTTGCCCCTCGACCACCCGGATCTGGCCAACCAGGATGCCGACACCATCGACCTCACCGACACCAATCCGGCGCTCGGGTAGCGGGGCACGGATCCGCCAGGCCGTCGCCTGCGGCCTGGCCGTCGCCTGCGGCCTGGCAACAGTCGCCGGCTGCTCCGAGGGCAACCAGCCCCTCAAGCGTCAGCCCCGCCCCGCGGCCAAGGCCGCCATGAGCGCCCGGCGTGTCTTCGACCCGGACAAGCCCGGCGCCTCCAACGCCGAGCGCTCCATCAGCCAGGCCTTGCGGATCAAGCGTGGCAAGGAGGCCCTCGCCCAGCAAAAGCCCACGTTGGCCCTCACCCACCTGCGCCAGGCATTGGCCACCCTGTCGGGCTCCCCGCGAAACGCGGAGATCCACTTCCTCATGGGGCGGGCCTTCGACATGGCCGGGCAGGCCCAGCAGGCCATGGCGGCCTACGAGAAGGGTGTCGCGGTCGAGCCCTCCAATCCCCTGGGACACTACCTCCTCGCGCGCTCTTACAAAGCGGCCAAGAGGCTCGACCAGGCGTACACCTCCATCCAACGGGCGGTGTCGCTGGCCCCCAAGGTGCTCGTGTACCGCTTCGACCGCGTGACCATCGAGCTCGACCTGGGGAAGAAGCAGCGGGGCGAACGGAGCTACGGCGACTACGAGAAGCTCCGCAACGACTACATCGCTCAGCTCAAGGGGAGGCAGGACAAAAAGCGCCTCGCCGCGGTGAACGCCCTGGGATCGGTGCCCACGGACCCGATCAACGTCCGTGCCCTGCGGGAGGCGCTCGGCCACAAGAGCCCTGCCCTGCGCTCAGCCGTGGCCCAGGCCCTGGCGGGCTCGGGCAGCGCCGATCCCAACCTGCGCAAGGCCCTGTCGGCCCAACTCGCCGTGGAGAAAGACCCCGACGCCCAGCGGGCCATCCGCACCGCCCTCGGCAAGCTCCCTCTCTCGCCACCACGGCCCACACCCGCCCCCTGAAGCCCGGGTCTGACCGGGGTAGGGTCGCCCCGTGCAAATGCCCGAGGCGACCCTACCCCGGTCAGACCTGCCTCTCGACTGGCTCCAGGTTGGCCTTCCAGAGCTCGTCGATGAGCAAGCGCAGCATGGCCCGCGTGTCGGGGTCCCTGATGATGAACTTCACGCCGTGGCCCGGGGGATAGGCGCTGTCCCCCCGGCTGATCCACACCACTCGACCCGTCACGGGGATCTCGTGCTCGCCGTAGAGCAGCCGGTGCTCCACCGTGTCGCCGAGCTTCTCCTTGTCCCGCGTCCGGACGAACATGCCCCCCGCGGAGATGTCCAGCACCACCTCACCCCCGGCACACCGGATGTCCGACGGATAGCGCACCGCGCGCTCGCCCCAGTGCTTGTCGCCGAGGCGCCTGCGCTCCGCGATGATCCTGTCGATGACCTTCCGGGTGGCGTCGTCCTGCTTTTCGAAGCGCACGCCAAACCCCGCGGGGTGCTCCGCGTCTCCCGGGGAGAGCCAGCTGACCGCGCCGGCCACCATCACTTCGTGGCCGTCGATCTCGAAGAGCCACTCGCCCTCGGTGCCCAGCTCCGGCGCCTTGTCGTGCTGCACGAACATGCCGTTGCGGGAGATGTCCAGAGCGCGCCCGCCGCCGCGCACCGGAGCGTCGATGGCAAAACGCGGCTCGCTCTCCCACCATCGGATGCGCGGGTTGAAGTAGGGCGTGCGGATCTCCCGTTGCAGGAGCAGAGCCGCCACCACGGTCGGCAGTGAGATAATGACGACCGACGTCCAGAGCCAGGCGTCGCCCACGTCCTGGGCCCGATAGAGGGACACACCCACGCTGTAGGCCACCAACGCCAACGCGGCCACCAGGGCGAGCCCCCAGCTCCAGGCCTTCATGCGGTAGACGGCGTAGGCAGCGAACCACGCGAAGGCCGTGGCCACCAGGTTCTCCCCGGCGAAGAGCAGCGGCCGAGAGGACCACACGAAGGACTTCACGGCATCGCCGAAGCCGCCGGATCCCAGGTGCAGGATCTGAAAGACCATCAGCAACGGGTAGAGCGCACAGGCTCCGGCAAACAAAACCACTATCAGAGGCCGCTTCTTCATCGATCCCTCCGGTGGACACCGTGTAGTCCACTCATGGCACGGATCCCGTCGGATTCCAAGGGTCGCAAGAGGAGGGCGAATACCGGGAGTACTCAACCGACGAGCAACGAAGGCAGCGGCTGAAAGGGTCGCTCAGAATGTGAATGACCTTGTGACTCGGGACACTCGCGACGAAACAACTGCCAAAGTCGAGACTACCGGGCGCGGACGGGAAGCAGGACGGTCTGGCTGGCGTGGGAGAAGCGGGGGAAGCTCAGGCTCCGTACGAGCCGCAGAGCGCATCGACCGGCCGGGGCACCTCTGAAACGCCCGAGGGCGCGGGCGGCGGTCACGCGCCCGGTGGAACCGGACACCGTGACCCGCAGTCGGATGGTGGTGTGGCCGAAACCGAACCGGCGCAGGCACCCTTGCACGCCGCTCCGGACTCGACCCAGGGCCCGGGTGACGGCCGACGCTGGGAGGCGAGATGGCAGGGACGGGCGGGCGGCGGGTTTGCGGCGCTCACCGCCCGCGGCGACCTTGAGCATCCGGTAGGTCTCGCTGGGCCGGGCCATGGGGCGCACCTGCGCCACGGCCTCGTTGGCAACGCCTCCCGATCCCTGAGCGGCTGGCGCCGAGGGGCGCGGGGCCCCAGCGGCGTTGGCGGCGCCGAGGGTCGCGTAGAGCGAGTAGCCCGGCGTCGCGGATCCAGGATCGTCTTCGTCAGCGTCGCGATCAGACGACTGCCGGTGCCGCATGCCGCGGTGACGACGCTTGCGCCTGGACTTGCGGTCTTCTCTGGCGGTCGTGGTCACTGCCGGCTCATCGAGGGTCTCCGGAGCGGTAACGACGATCGCGAGCGAGGGCGCGGCAGGGGGCGGCGCCATGGGCGAAGCGCTCGGCTGGGCACCGTCTCTGCGGACCGCGCGCTCCGTCGCCGGCGGCACGACGGTCCGGCTCGCGGTGCGTTGGCCCGGCGCCAGGGTCGGCGCACCGGCCATCGCGGTCGGCTCGGGACGCCCGGCGCGTCCGGTGAGCCAGAGCGTACCCAGGGCGGACACCAGCGCCACCAGCACCATGGCTCCCAAAACCGCCGGTATGGCCCAGACGCTCCGGCGGGGCGCCTGGAGGGTCACCTCCGAAGGGAGGACGGGCGGAAGGACCATGACCCCGGGCGGCGTCTTCGGCATCTCCACGCGCGGCCGCGGCCTGGGCTGCCGCTTCAGATTCTCGGTGACCTCTTGCAGGAAGAAGAGTCCCGAGGTCTCCACCCGCTTCCCGGACGCCGCGGACGGCCGGATCTGTCCGCGATCCCCGAGTCCGAAGTCCGCCCACCAGTCGTTCATTTTGGGCGGGACGTCATCCGCCGGCCTCACCTCCCCCGAGCTGATGCGTCTGTCCTGGATGGTTAGCGTGTGGCTCATGACAAATACTCCTAACAGTCAATAGGACCCATGTAGGCATATGTGGGCCCACATGTGCCCAGGTATGTGCCATGGTCCCCACTGCGAGTCAAGAAAAACTATTAGTAATAATTTGTAGTGAGTACTACATTTTGACAAGCTGGTATTTCCGAGACCCGAGTCCGATCCGCTCCGCATGAGCGAGTAATCCCCTGTAATCTCTACCATATAGCTTATGTATTGTGTCCCCATTGGCGGGCTCTGATTTTAGCGGGGCTCCCGGCAGCACGGGTGCCTCGTTCACCAGATCCACCGCCGCCTGGTCGATGGCCACCGGATCCGTGGACACGAGGAACCCGAGGTTCGGCACCACGGCGGGGTTGGTGCAATCCATACAGTCGCAGTCCGGCACAACGTCCATGATCACGTTCACGAAGCCCACCTTGCCCTCCTTGCCAGAGGCCGCGGCCCAGGCATACTCGGCGGTCTTCTCCAGCAGCGGAGCCTGGGCGGTCTCCCAGTTGACCGGGATGGCCTCCTCGGGGCACGCCGCGACGCACTCCCCGCAGCCGATGCAGCGATCGTCATCGATGGCGGCGACCCTCTTCCCAACCAAGTGGCCAGGCGGCGGCTCCTGGTAGGTGATGGCGTCGGTGGGGCACACCATGCCGCACTTCCGGCAGCCCACGCACTTGTCTACGGCCACGGTGGGGTTCAGGTCCTGATGCAGCACATGCTTGCCCGCGGGCGTGCAGCAGCCCATGCCGAGGTTCTTGAGGGTACCGCCGTAGCCGAACAGCAGGTGGCCTTTTACGTGGGACAGCACCAGCAGGGCGTCTGCGGTGTGGATGGCCGAGGCGACACGTGCCGTCTTCACCCTGGTACCCACGTCCACCTCCACGTCCACGCCATCCCGGCCGGTGAGCCCATCGGCCACGATGAGAGGCGCGCCCACGGTCTCGGCTGTGAAGCCGTTCGCCGCCGCCGCCCCCAGGTTGCCGATGGCGTCGTGGCGCGCCGCCCGATACAGCACGTTGGTGTCGGTGACGAAGGCCCGGCCACCCGCCTCGTGGACGTGGTCCACCAGGAGGCGCGCGTAGGGCGGCCGGAGGTAGGCCAGATTGCCAGCCTCACCCCAGTGGACCTTCACGGCCACCAGGTCGTCCGTGGTGACGACTCCGACCAGCCCGGTGTTGACGATCTTTCGCAGCTTCCGTAGCAGACCGTTACCCATCCGGCTGTGGGCGTCGCAAAAAAAGACATTGCTCATCATGGATTCCATGGAATTCCTACTCCAGGAGCTCGTGTAACCGGGCGAACAGCGTCCGCGGAGCGTACGGCTTGTGCAAAAATCCCGCAAGGTGCTCCTGGTCTTCGCCGAGCCGCTCCACCGCCTCGTCCATGGTGCATCCGCTACACAGGATCACGGGGAGATCGTCGCGCAGGGCACGCAGGCGATGGAAGGTCTCCGCGCCATCGATGTCGGGCATGGTGAGGTCTAGCAGCACCACGGCGATGTCGCCACCACGCGCCTCCACCAACTCCAGGGCCGCGTGACCGCCGGAAGCGGTGATCACGTCGTACCCTTGCTCGGCGAGCACCGCCTGAAGTCCCTCCCGGCCCAGTCGATCATCATCCACCACCAGCACCAGCCGCCCAGCGCCGTCGACCTCGGCAGCCTCTGGCTCGGCAACCACCTCGGGTGGGAGGACCCGCGCCACCACGGGGAAAACCACTCGGATTCGCGTCCCTCTCCCGGGCTCGGAGTCCACGGTCACGGCGCCGCGGTGGGCCCGCACGATGCCCAGGACGGCGGCCAGCCCAAGCCCCCGGCCGGTCAGCTTCGTGGTGAAGAACGGCTCGAAAATCCGCGACGCTGTTTCGGCGTCCATGCCCACGCCGTCGTCCTCCACCTCGACGAACACGAACCTGCCCGGAGACGCCTCGCCTCCGAGCACGGCCTGGCTGAGAAAATCGGCATCGCAGCGCATGGCCCCGGTGGACAGGGAGACGACGCCCCCACCCGGGCCCAGGGCCTCGGCGCCATTGATCACGAGGTTCATCACCACCTGCCGAACCTGGGACAGGTCAGCCAGCAGCGTCGGAATGTCACTGGCGAGCGACCGCACCAGTCGCACCTTCGATTGCACAGCGGCGGTCAGGAGGCCGGCCATCTCCGACACGACATCGTTGAGGGCCACGGGCTCGGCGTTGACACACTCCTTGCCCGCGTAAGCCAGCATCTGGCGGCAGAGGTCGGCTGCCTGGCGGGTGGCCGTGTCCATGTCGTCGACGCGCTTGAGCGCCGTCGAGCCCTCTGCCAGGTCCCTGCGCACCACGCAGAGGTTGGTCATCAGACCGTGCAGCAGGTTGTTGAAGTCATGGGCAACGCCCCCCACCAGCAGGCCCAGGCTGTCGAGCTTCTGGGTGTGCTGCACCTGGGCCTCGAGCGCGAGCCGCTCCGCCTCGATGCGCTTGCGCCGGGTGATGTCCCGAGTGACGCCGAGGTACCCTGCGGGGCGCCCGTCGCAGTCCCGCAGCAAGGACACGGTGGTCTCCGTAGGGAGCGCGGAGCCGTCCGCGCAAATGAGGTCCATCTCTCCGGTGACCGGGAAGGCGTGCCGGCCCCCCAGCTCGGCCTGCAAGGCCGCGGCCATCCCAGCAGAAGCCCGCTGGAAGGACTCCGGCGTCAACCGTTGGTCAAAACGATGTCGACGAACCTCCGCCAGGGGAAAGCCGCGAAGCCTGGCCTCGGAGGGGCTCACGTAGGTGGCGTTGAACTCCAGGTCCATGGTCCAGATGATGTCGCTGGCATTCTCGGCCAGGAGCCTGTACTGCCGCTCGCTGTCACGCAGGGCAGCCTCGGCCTCCCGCCGCTCGGTGACGTCTGAGCACAGCACCATCGTGGCGGGCTGACCGTCGTAGCGCACGACGCTTCCGGAGGCCTCGAGCCAGCGCAGGGTGCCGTCCTTGCGGAAAAACCGGAAGGTGGCGACCGCCTGGTCAGTGACTCCGTTGGCAATGTCTCCCAAGGGCTCGAGAACCAAATCCATGTCTTCGGAGTGGATGAGGGCCATGACCTGGTCGGCGGACATGGCCAGCAGCTCACCCACCGTGTACCCGAGCATCTCGGCATAGGCCCGGTTCACCGCCACCAGCCGCGGTGGCATTCCCTGGGCGATTGTCAGCCCCACGACGGACTGGTCCATCAGCGAGCGGAAAACGTCCTGGGCGAGGACGACATCGCCACGCCCCTGTAGGTCTGTTTCGGATCTGTTCTTCATGTCCCAGCCAAGTGCCAATCTGTGACGAACATGCTAAACGCATACTCATCAATATGCCACCTTTACGATGCGTAAAGCGAACAATGACCGTTCAATCAGGGAGGCACACAAGGGGAATACATCCACAGTCATGGGTGTTTACAGGCACACCCCCATTCTGGTATACACGGTGCCGTTGTCTCGGAGGAATGCATTTCATGAGTAATTCTGTAGTGATCCACCTTGACGGGCTCACAAAAGAATACCCGGAAACCGTGGCCGTGGACCGGATCAGCTTCTCGGTTTCGCGCGGCGAGGTCGTGGGATTTCTCGGGCCGAACGGCGCCGGGAAGACCACCACGCTCAAGATGCTGACGTGCTTCATGCCGGCCACCACCGGCAACGCCACCGTGGCGGGATTCGACGTCGCCACGCAGTCGCTCCAGGTGAGGCGCTCCGTTGGCTACCTGCCCGAGCACAACGCGGTCTACGACGAGATGCGCGTGCGTGAGTACCTGCGGTTTCGGGCAGCGCTGAAGAAAGTGCCTTGGCGCAAGCGGGGGGCTTACGTTGACGAGGCCATCCAGATGTGCGGCCTGGGCGTCGTGGCAAGCCGGGTCATCGGCCAGCTCTCCAAAGGGTTCCGGCAGCGGGTGGGCCTCGCCGACACCGTGGTGAGCAAGCCTCCGGTGCTGATCCTGGACGAGCCCACCTCGGGAATGGACCCGAGCCAGATCGTGGAGGTGCGCGAGCTCATCCGGCACCTGGGCAAGGAGAACACGGTGCTCCTGTCCACCCACCACCTGCCCGAGGTGGAGCACATCTGTGACCGCGTCGTGATCATCGACCAGGGCCGCATCGTGCTCGACGCGACCATGGACGAGGTCCACAAGTCGCCCGAAGGGACAGAGCGGAGCCTGGAGGAGGTCTTCCTCGAGGTCACCGACACACCGACGTCTTTCTGGTATCCGGAGGCCAGCAAGGCGAAGGAGGACGAGGGAGATGAGGGGGAAGAGGGAGATGAGGGGGAAGAGGGAGATGACGAGCACGAGCACGGGGATAGGGATGGGGATGAGCACGTGCACGAGCACGGGGATGGGGATGGGGATGGGGATGGGGAT
>Ga0272441_10002596_pt1 | contig 36267 bp, 41 predicted proteins | sample SSMProp6N_FD_193582 | JGI IMG/M metagenome (GOLD analysis project Ga0272441, IMG submission 193582) | Marine sediment archaeal communities from Little Sippewissett salt marsh, Falmouth, MA, United States - SSM-Prop-6N | ecosystem: Environmental > Aquatic > Marine > Wetlands > Sediment ...
ACTATAAGATACTCATCAAAATCTGCACAACAAGCAGTAACCTTTCCATCCCAGTTAATTCCCATCTTCTGATAAACCTCAGTACATGCTCGATATTCTTTTTTAATAGTCTCTTGTTTTTTTACTAACTCAAGTTTACCAAGATTTTCAAATGACTTTATTTGATTCATAGACAGATAAGACAGATTTGTTTTACCAACACCTACAGAGTCAACAATACCCCCCCAGTATTTCATAAATTCATTAACCTCATCCTTTGTCTCATTTGTCATTGTGCTGGACACATGGATAAAAGGTTTTTCCTTTTCCCCTCTTATCTCCACCATGCGAAGTACGTTTTCTTTAAGTTCATCATATCTTTTATTATTCCTCATGATTTCATACTGCTCCTTTGTTGCCCCCTGAAAAGAAAAAACCAAAGATTCAACGCCTAAATCAACCAAACTTTCCATATCCTTATCTTTTATAGCTAAACCATTACTGGTAATATGAAGCCATAAATCATTATCCTTGATATATCGCGCAAAATCTATGATGTTTTTATGTAAAAATGGTTCACCCCATCTTATAAATCTTATAGGAGTCTTATGAATAGCGCATTCATCTACCACTTTTTTAAATGTCTCCCGTGTCATGAAACCTTTTGGTCTTTTCATGGTCTGTTGACCACAGAAAATACAGCTAAGGTTACAATGATTTGTTAACTCTACATCAACCAACTGGGGAAACGGTGAAACGTTATCTCTGTTTTTTAAAACATTTTTGTATTTCTCACTGTCATAAACCTTCCTGAAAGGGTTCTTTCTATTTGAATTAGGATTTTCATACATCATATATTATTAAACCACCATTCATTTTTTTAAAAAGTCACTATGTCAAATATACGATTTTTACTTAAACCTGTTGGAATAACCTGTTAAACATATGCATCATTTAATTTTTTCTAATTCGAAGATAACAGGGTTGTATCCATCTGGGCAGGCATGTCTTGGTTTTTCACCATCTGAAACCCAGGGAAATTTAGCATCATACATCATAGCAAACACTTTTGGTAGCATACTATAAAGAGCATGGATACAAATTTCTCCTTCAACCCTGTTTTCTGTTATAATAATCTCATCTCCAATCTTATGATTTGAGCTACATTTGCCTTTTTGTGATATAACTTTTATTTTGATTTTCATCTCTATCAACTCTGAAATTTAAAAATTTTTATTTAGAATTTTTTTTACGGGGTAACAAGCGGTTTTTCAATTTTTATATTTGACTCTGGTGGTTCTTGTTTCCATATCGGATTTTTGAGTTTCCAGATCCCTCTTTCTTTTTTGAAGATATCCTTGTTGTAATGTCTATCTACTATATCCCAGAACTCTTTATGTGTGTAACCCGTGAAATCAAGCCAGTCTTGTAGCATTTTCTGATCAAGTTTATGATCATGTTCTTTCACATATTGTATGCCTTCCTCTCTTGTTATATACCCGTTTCTTATCCAGTAGCATGCTACATCCGTGGCACGATGAAAACCGAATTTCGGATATTTCAACCAGGCATTCACCAGGTATCCGATGGTATCAACCTGGTCATAGTTTTCTATGTAACCCTCCCGTATCCATTCATGTGTGATATCACGGAAACCATACTGTTTAGCGATTTGATAATTATGATAACCATCCCATGGGACGAAATAAGACAAATATGCAGGTTCTAGTTTCGCTTTATTTATCTCCTCAGGGGTCGGATATATTAAAGAGTTGAGTTCTTCTTTTTTAACCCCATGTTCATTCCAGAATTTTAGATCAATTGGTGTAGCCACAGTGTTAAGGATCTGGTCCTTCGCGGAATATGTTTCTTTCTGTTGCACGCCACCGTATTCATAGCTGACATTCTCACCATAAAAAACAAGTGGTATATTGTAGTTTAATGCGATTCTAATCGGGAACACATAGATCGCTAGGTCCATGGGCATAGCACCAAAACCCCATTTCTCAAAAGCAACACGTGTCATCCTACGAGCAAGGTCAAGGTTAAGATTCAATGTTATATTATCACAACCAAATGCATCAAGCATGTTACTAAAATTATGATGTCCAGCATCTGTGATGCTAAATGTTGTGTTCGCAGTCACAAGCAACGGGTTCATACCAAGCTCTTTTTTCAAAGTATGAACCTGGAAATAACTATCCTTACCACCAGATACTGCTATTATACAATCCCAGTATCCATCATCACGACGATATTTATCACAAAGCTGCTCGAGCTCCTTCCAGCGTTTATCCCAGTTAATATCTTTTTTTTCTTCATATCTACGGCAGGCTTGGCATACGCCTTCAGCATCGAGTTTCACGCCTGGTTTTGTATCAGGCATGACACATTTCTGACAATAATTCATATCCTTCTACCTCCAAATCATCTATTTTTTTATTGACTTGCAAGCTCATCTATATCAAATTTAAGCTTCCATTCTCCATTTTTTTTCTCAAATATATCTGGACTTCGGAATGAGTTAACAGTATCCCAGAATTCTTTCTCAGTCATCCTGAAATATTCACAATATTTCGGTATTAGTTTCTCTGGGATTTCGCCATCGTAGGCTTTCACAAGTGCTATCGCCTGTTTACGATCCATAGCGCCACGTCGGATATCTATGCAGGCATCTGACCATGCACGTCCGAACCCAAATTTGATAAACATCATATATGCATGCAAGTCCTGCAGGTCATCATCGAGTTGTGCGAAATTTGTATATGTCCCAATGCTACGTGTTGGTAGCTCTTGGAAACCTGCATGTTTCTTTGCAAACAAATAATGATCGTATGGATCCCAGTCTTCGAACCATGACCAAAAAGTAAATTTTATCCCAAGGTTATTAAAATCCTCCTCATTGGGCATCTGCCACCAGCTTAGATCTTTTCTTGTAAGACCGAGTTTTCCCAAATGCCGATCTGGCTCATACCCACTGAAGTAAACATCAACGGTTTCCTGGCGGTCCATGAAAGCGTTTTTATCAAGAGTAGTATCTCCACCGTATTCTGTTTCTCCTTGTTCACCATACATAATGAAGGGTAGATTGTATTTTATTGCGATTTGTACAATGGCTGTGGTGATACCTGTTACAAATGGCATTTTTGGTCTTCCTTCTTCTTTGAATCCAATTATTGAAAGTTTACGATAAGCCTCAGGGTTCGGTGTTATCATGATATGATCAAAACCTGAGTCTACCCAGTTTTCAAGGTTTTTCTGACCAACCTCAGTCGGCATCTGTGGTGCAAAAGTCACACAGAGCGGGTTCATATCAAGTTCGTGTTTCATCTTCCATGCAACAGTTGTGCTATCTTTTCCACCGCTACCTGGTACGATGCAGTCAAAAGTCCCATCGTCTTTACGGTAATGATCACAGAGTTTCTCTAGTACTTCCCATCTTTGTTTCCAGTCTATTTTCTTTTTATTTTCAGCCCAGTGGCAGGCATTGCATACTCCTTCATCATCATACATAGCACGTGGTCTTGTTGAGAGAGTGAGACATTTTTTACACATGAAAATTTTTTCATCAGGTTTAAGTTTGAAATGTACCCAGTTTTTATGCTCCATGTTTGCTAAAACTTGTTTTTCTTTTGGTTTATATTTCTCAGAAACTTGATACTCAGTCATTTTATAAAGTCCCCGCCTTTCACTATATTATCAGGAATGTTACTAGGATTATAAATTTTTTTCCAAACTTCAAATAAATAAAGACAGATTTTTATTGTTTCTCTGTTTTGGTATTCTGAAAGCCAAAATCCCAACGTGCCATGTCAATGTCTCTTTTAATCATGGTAGTCCTGACATCTATCAGACCATCAGCTATGAAATTAAAAAGGTTAGCAGTTGAAACCGCAGAAGCACCAGCATTCTGCACACCATCAGCGAAATGCTCATATTTACCAGCACCACCGGAAGCAATCACTGGGATTTTAGAGATATCTACTACATGTTTCAGAATCTCAAGATCATAACCATAACCAGTACCATCCTGCTCCATAGCTGTAAGATATATCTCCCCGCAGCCAAGATCATGAGCATTCTTCACAGCATCATCCAAACTCATATCAAGGGGTTTACTACCATTTTCAATGAAAACACTTATCCGCCCGTCATCATGTTTTTTAAAATCAATAGATGCGATAACACATTGACTACCAAAAGTTGAAACAAGATCTCTTACGAGATCAGGCTGAGCGATTAATGGAGTGTTTACAATTATTTTATCAGCACCAGAGTTCAGAATCTTATATGCATCATCCAAAGATCTGATACCACCACCCGCGGCTATAGGCATGAAACAGTTCTCATTAAGCAGAATTAGTTTCTCACAGAACAAGTCAACATTTTTCTCACCACGTTCAACATTCACCACGATAAGCTCATCAATTGAGAAAGCAATAGCATCAAAATTATAATGTTTTTTAATCCAGGAGAGATCGCCAACATCCTGCAGGTTGAAATTACGACTAAGTTGATAGGAGCCATTACGCATCAGCAATGCAAAAATTAGCCTACTTTTCAACATTTAATTTTTCCTCCATCCTTTATAATTTCGCGAAATTTTTCAACATGATAAGACCATTGCTTTGGCTTTTCTCTGGGTGAAACTGTGTACCAAAAATGTTATCTTTTTCCACACTTGCTACAAATTTTTCACCATATTCACTCCAACCAGAAATACAACCGCAATCATCATAAGGAATCCTGTAACTATGAACAAAATAATAATCAGCTTTCTCCCCAAGATTCTTGTATAATTGTTTATTGTTTTTTTCGAAAAACACCTCGTTGAAACCAACATGTGGAACTTTTAATTTGAGTTTTTCAGCGGGAAATTTTTTTATTGGTCCTTTTATCCAACCAAGACCCTTAGTTATTCCATCTTCCTCACTTTCTTCAGCCATAAGCTGCATACCAAGGCAGATCCCAAGCACAGGGGTTTTCTTCTTAAGAACCACTTCATTAAGTGGATCTATTAGTTTCTTCTTTTTTATGTTCTCCATAGCAAGCCGGAAGGATCCTACACCGGGTAGTATCAATTTTTCGCTTTCAAGAATCTGACTAGTGGATGTTATCACCTGGTTTTCTACCCCGATATAGTTAAGAGCGTTTTGAACGGAACGTATGTTCCCCATACCGTAATTTAATATTGATATCAACATGAGTCACTAACCAATTATTTTCATAATACAAAATCTCTACTTTTTAGTGCTTTGCTTTTGATATTTTGTAAAAATTTATATATTTATCGGGTCGTATTTTTCATCATCAATGATTATGTTCATTTCTGGAATAAAAAATGAATATTCCTTCAAATTTTTTGTTTCGCATGCGCCACCGAATCTCCTAGGATTATCTTCTTCATTTTCAAATAATTCTAACATAATATTTCCTTTTATTTGTTCTGAGTTTGGTACACATCTGAAATTATGTCCGATTTCTTTAGTATGATAACCATAGAATTCAATCTTTTTTACACCCATTTCATAAATACAACAGAAATTCATGAATTCATTAATATTATGAACAACTTGATGGACTCTTTCTCCGCTGTCTAGATAATAAACATATGAGGTGTCTTTATCTATGATTGTTGTTCCATGTAATTTAAAGATTAGTGAGATGTTTATATATTTTTTAGCATGTTTTCTTAATGATAGTAGCATTTCTTTCCAATTTGGTATCTGTGGGAAAAGAGCCTGCATTGATACTATATCAAATTTTTTTGATGTGTTTAGGTCATCAGGGAAATAACCACAAATAAATTCGAAATCAGGGACGTTATTTTTACCCATTTCAATGCTATCCGGATCTGGGTCGATAATAGTTGGTTTTATATCTGCTACTTCGTTTTTGATAGCATTTGGTATAAGGCCACCTGCACCGCCTACATCTAAAAAAGTATAATCATCTTTCAAGTATTCCTTGGTAAAAAAATATTTTGTCGATCGAAATAAATCTTTCATTTTTAGTTGTTGACAAGAAAAAATATCTTTATTCAAAATAGATTTTTTATATGCGATTTCTTCATCTGAGGTTTCAATAGATTCTTTTTCAATTATATCCGATTCAAAGTCTTGTTCTATTTCTAATTTATTTAACAGATCGTTAGAACGAGTACTTTCATTTAACTTCTTCTGTCTATTTGATATAACTTCGTCTATTTCCTCTTCTATAGTTATATATGACATCCCATCACAGACCAAATGTTTTGATCAACCCCTCCAGTTAGATATTATAAATCTATTATTTATAATTTTTTATAACAAAAAATCATATCTAAAATTTTTTTATGACAACCGTTGCATAGGATTTATATTGATTTTATCGGGTAAATATTTATACCGAACTCTTAATTCTCCAGATATTGTTTAAATCGTGGGGATAACATGGATTTAGCAACAAATTATGATAAAATCTTTGAAAACAGACTAGTTCTAATTACCGGTGTCGCTCGTTCTGGTACAACACTTATGGGTAAGGTTATCGGTAGTTTTGATAAAGCGATTTATTTGTTTGAACCGACTACTTTCTTGCTGATTCCACCACTTATCAAAAAAGGTTCTCTCTCTAAAAAAGAGGGTGCTGAGTTGTTAAAATCTATACTGTTTGAGGATTTTTATCTGCAGATGATCCATGGTCGTTATGTTAACTTCAATAAGAATGATGATAGTTATATTGGTAACTATATGTCTGAGAATGATATTAAGAAAGCCTGGGATGATTTTGAACGTAAAAGTGATGCCCTTGAATATTTGAAGGATAATGATTATTTCTTTGTTTTGAAGGCTCCTAGTGTTCACCCGTTTCTGGATCTTGTCCGTGATATCTTCAAGGGTGTAAAGATTATTGATATTGTTCGTAATGGCAATGATGTAGTCTCCTCAAGTATGCGTCGTGATATGTTTTCTGATGTGGATTTAAACGAGCGTAATGTGGACTGGAGTTTTCCCGCTGGCGGTCTTAAGGTTCCATGGTTTATTGATGAAAAAGATAGAGTTCCTTTCAAAGATTGGAATTATCAAACCCGTGTGGCCCATATGTGGAATGTTCTCACCGAGGCTAGTATTAACTTCTCCGAGGATAATAAGGATGTCTTCCAGCTTAAATATGATGATTTCATAAAAAATCCTGTTAGTTATCTTAAGAAAATTGAGAGTTTCCTTGATCGCAAGGGGACAAGCATCACAAATAAACATATCAAGTCCATTAAAACATATAACTATAGGGATTATCCTGATATAAGTCCGAATCTTAGCTCGCCTGTTAAAGAGAAATATATTGATTTGCAGAAGAAACTTGGTTACATGAGGGAAAAAACAGTTATTACATAAAATTTTTTTATTTTATTAACCCAAGTATGTCATCCTTGGTTATGTAATCACAGATTTTATCCAGGTTTTCATCTTTCCCCTCAGAAAGCTCATCGAAGGATCCTATGTTCCAGCCTTGTTTTAGGAACCCTTGGTTTAACACGTATGGGAAGCTTAAAAATCCTTTCACGAAGTAGAAATATGCGTATACTCTTGCTTTTTGTATTTGTTCATCTGAGAGTTTTGGTAGTTTTTTGAATAATGTTTTTTTGTATTCCTCTTTTGTGTTTATATCATAGGTGAATCCTTTCCGCCCGTATCTCGCGAGTCCTGCTAATATGATCGGTAAACCATGAAGTGTCATTTCTAAACCCGTGGTTCCATTATAGACGAGGCCGATGTCTATTAACTGGAATAGTTTATATGGGCTTATCTCGGTTCCAAGCGGTATTATTTTTATGTTTTCAGGTAGTTCTCCGTGTTTATGTTTTATGTAGTCATGTATCGTGTTTTCTGACTGGTTGGATATTTCACCTGGGTGTATTTTTATCAGCAGCTGGTGGTCTGGTTTTTCTTTGAAAAGTTCTATGGTGTAGGTTAACCATTCATAGATGTCTTTGAAAGCGGTGTGAACGCTTAGTAGTGAGGAATCCCATGCCACGTTTGGGAATATACCATATGTTAGTTTGTATTTTTTTGTATTGAAATGGTCTTTGACGTCTTGATTTTTGTATCCATATGTTGCGGTGTCTCCTTCTTTTCCTTTGAATCTCCGGTCTAGGAATTTTTGCAACTCTTGATCTTCCCTAGGGTCGAGTGGTTGTTTTTTCCGGTGTTCCTCATAGTATTTTCTGAATTTTATATCTGTGTCTCCTCTTATGTTGAAATCAAAACCTATCACATCTTTTTTGTACCCGCCACCAGGGTAGCTTATACTGACACCATGTTGTGCCAGGTATTCAGCGAAGCCTCCCCATGAGCTGTATCCTAGGTGGGTTGTTACTAGTATGTCTGGTTTTTCTTTTTTCAGTATTTTTTCTGCTACGTCTATGGCTATTAATGAGTTTATTGTTTCTGCTTTTAATATGTTAAGATATTGTTTTTCATTTGTTTGTATTTGTCCTTTGAAATATCTTATCGCCGCGTTTTTACTGAGTGTTCCCACGTCAACATTTTTATATAAAAGGGTATGGCATTCTTCTTTGTTCATTTTGTTTACTTTTTCATGGATTTTTTGTATTTCAGCATCTGTAAGGTAATCTTTGTATGAGTTATGGGGTAGGTTTGCTGTGTTTAGAAACTCGGATGAGAATTTCACACAGTGGTTACATGTCTTCTGGTTGTGAAGACGTTGTACGGTGTATTCTGATGTGCACATGGTGAGTGCTTGTCCGCATGTGAGTACTTTTACATTGTGTCCTCTTAGTTGTAATGCTTTGGCTAGTGTCCCCTCCCAGTATATTAGTTGTCCGTACATCCCATAGATCATGTCGAAAATGATTTTTTTGCTGTCTTTTTTTTCAGTGGGCTGGGTTTTTGTGTTTTTTACTATTTTTTTTATGTTTTTTATTGCTATTCTGTGTGCCATGTTGAATGCTAGGTTTTTGAGGAATAGTTTCAGTTTTTGTTTAGCATTAAGTTTTGATGTTGACAAATATTTCCCCCAATATTTTTTTATTTTTGTTTGTAGGCTTGTATTGTTTTGGTTAATCCTTCTTTTAGTGTTATTTTTGGTTGATCCTTTGTTAGTTTTTTCAGTTTGGATATGTCTGGTTGTCTTCTTTTATGGTCGTATTCTCGTCCGGGTAGGAATTTTGGTTTGAATTCCTTGTTTTCTATGGTATGCATCATTTCTGCTAGGTTTATTATTTTGGTTTCTTCATCGTTTCCAACGTTGACTATTTCGTTACTTGTTTTTTCTGCTAGTTTTCTTACTAAGCGTACATGGTCTGTTACGTAGCAGAAACTACGTGTGTGTTCCCCGTTGCCTATTATTGTGAAATTTTTATCATTGAACATTTTACCTATGAACTCTGGTATCACCTGTCCGTATTCTGATGTGTCCATGTGTGGCCCGTAGGTGTTGAATATTCGGAGAATAATGTATTCTAGGTTGTTTTCTTTTGCGAAGAGTTTCACATAGAAATCACATATTGCTTTTGATGAGGCATAACTATCTCTATCGGTATGAATGTTTAGAAGTATTGGATGTGTCTCAGGTGTTGGAGTTTTTATTGGTTCACCATATGTTTCTGAGCTTGAAGCGTATATGATTTTTTTCACAGAGCTTTTCTTGGATGCTTCTAGCACGTTTTGTGTCATTCGAACATTGTCGTTGATGACCTGGTAGGGTATATCATAGAAATATTTTGTACCATTTATAGCAGCATAGTGGAAGATAATCTCTGGTTTTTCTTTCTTTGTTATTTCATTAAGTTTTTTACCATTGTTCGCTAGATCTAATTCATAAAACGTGAAATTTTTATGTTTAGGCAAGTATTCTTTTTTTCCTCGGAAGAAGTTATCGATTCCTACAACCCTGTAGTTATGATTTAGTAATTCCTCTGATAAGAAACTTCCAAGGAACCCAGCTGCACCAGTGACAAGAGCTTTCATCTCAGGTCTCCTCTCCCAAGTCCTATGTAATCAATACCTTTCTGGTTTTCAAGTTTTCCTTCGAAAATATTCCAGAGATCTAAGATTCTTACTCCTTTTTTCGTGTTCTTCAGGAGGTCCTTAGGTTTAATTTTTCTGTATTCTTTATGACCGGTTGAAAATATAATCGTATCAGCTTTTTTCATAGCATCAGAAAGACTCATTTTTATAACGTTTTTTTCAAAATGAGGAGATAACCGTGTGTATGTATGTTTATCAAGATACGGGTCTGTGACGATCACGTTGAATTCTTCAGCGAGTAAAAGCTCGATGAGATCCAATGAATGACTGTTTCGAAAGTCATCTATGTCTTGTTTAAATGTGAGACCTGCAAGTACTACATTTGGTCCTTTTACTTCTTTTACGATTTTTTTACAAAGCCAGTCATTCGCCCGTCGTCCATAGAACCATACACTGTTGAATCCTCTTACTATGACCTTGTCATATGCCATTTCAAGAAGATATGGATCTTTTCCTAGGCAGTAACCACTCACTGGACCTGGATATGGTATGCCATTTCTTTGGTATCCTTTGTTAGCGGCTCTAAGAACCTCAAGGGCATTCACATTATTCGCATCTGAGAGGAATGCTATCTCGTTTGCAAAAGCAAAACGCATGTTACGCCATGAGTTATCCACGAGTTTAGTAAACTCTGCTATTTTTGGGTTGGATACCCGGACGATTTCTCCGCCAATTTTCTCGAAGAATTTTTTGACTTTTTCAAAGCTTTTGTCATTATAGCAGCCGATGATTTTTGGAAGGTTTTTTTCCTCCCTGATTGCTTTTCCTTCCATTAGTCGTTCTGGTACAAAAGCCATAAAGAAGTCTTTTCCCTCTTTTAAACCACCTGTTTCAAGTCTTTTTTTGATTTTATCCGTGGTCCCAATTGGTAGTGTTACTCGGAAGATTAGGGTTTTTCCTTTTATCCCTATTTTTTTTATCATATCTACTACTTTGTAGAGATTGGTGAGTGATCCTTTTTCAGGGTATCTGCTGAATTTGGTACCAATTGCTATGACGAAATATTCTGATTTTTTTACATCATCTGTCATCTCTGTGGTGGGTTTGAATTTTTTATTCAGATGTTTATCAAGTAGTTCTTTCATCTCTGGTTCATAAAACGGGAGTTCCTTGTTTTTTATTTGAGATACTAGTTCTTTGTTTATGTCTATCCCTGTTACATCAAAACCACTGTCTGCGCAGACAAGAGAAAGAGGCAGTCCTGTTCTACCTAGGGCAAAAACACTTACTTTCATTTAACCTTCCCTTCATAATAAATTATTTTTTTTATTGTGGAGACCCTGTAAGGATAAAACATTTTTAATTCTTTTCCAACTATAGCTGGTCTAGTTTATTTAGTATTTCCCTGGTGAAATATTCTTGTACTGTTTCTAGTGAGAAATATTTTGAGTTTTTTTCTGCCTGTTTTTTCAGGTTTTTAAGTTTGTCTTCATTTCCTATGAGTTCTTGTAGTAGTTTTTCTAAATCATCTGCTGTTTTATATGTCAAAGTCGATGTTTTTAGTTGTTTGATTATTCTGAAGTCTTCTGGTACGATTAATGGTTTATTGTATTGTACTGCCTCATAGGGTAAAGCGCTGCCCTCTGTGGTTCCATAGGTTTCTACGATTCCGGTGTCTCTTTTGTTTATTATTTTTAATGGTGAGAAAATAATATCTGCTTGTTGTATTCTTTGGTTGTATTCATTTTCTTGTATGAAGCTTGTTGAGTATTCAATGTTGTATCCTTTTTCTTTGAGTTGTTTGCATTTTTCTATGATTTTTTTCCCATGTTTACCAACTGGTTTTCCTAGGATGTCTAATGTGATTTTTTTGTTGTATTTTTTAAAGATTTTTTCAAAAACCTGCAGTGTCATTGCGTAGTCTCTACGGTGTTCCTCTATTAAACCTGGTAATACTATGTTTATCGTGTTTTTCTTTTTAGTTTGAGGTATTTTTTTTGTTTCATCATAAAAGTTGAATGGTAATGTGTAAACTGGTTTTTTGTAGCTGGTTTGTTGCTGTATGAATTCTTTGATTGGCGGGTATATCACTGTGATAGCGTTGAATTTTGGTAGAATGGATGTTCTGATTAGTAGGATACTAAGTGTTGCATCCATGCTTCTGAATATGTTTTTTATGTTGAATCCAAATTTTGCTTTTAACCAGTGGTTTACCATGTGTATGGTTAGTATCATTTTTGACCGTGGTTTGAATCTTATATAATGTGGCGCGTCTTTTAAACTGGTTTGAATCGTGTTAATAAAAAGTAGATCGATTTTCTGGTTGCAGAGTTGTTCTACTCTTTTTAGGTAGTTGTTTTCTGTTTCATCTGTTTTTTTCAGTATTATTTCATAATCTTGTGTTTTTTCCAGGTAGGTTTGTATTCTTTCATATATCTCATGTGTGGTGAACACTGTTACTCTGGTGTTTTTTGTTTTGCAGATTCTCATCATGGTGTAGAGATATTTTATGTGGAAGTGTGTTTCCAGTATTCCTATGTTGATCAAATGATTTTTCCTCCAGCTTTATGATGTATGTGTAATGCTGGGGTTATTTTATTAAGTTTTGAATGATAACCTGTTTCTGATTTAGGAATCAAGGTGTTTAATAGGATGTCCGCGGGTGTTCTTCAGACTCTTAAAGAATATCACAATATTCTTTTCACGGTTTTTTTCCGTTTCATTGTTTTCATATATCGCAAGATTCATGGTCTCCCAGAGGACATGGTTTTTATTGGTTTTTCATCTGCATGGTATGGTGGAAATGTTAAGGGTTTGTTGGATGCATGTCTCAGGGAGAAAAACCTGGTTGAAAACAAGCAGGTTCGTATGTATTTTATTTCTCCTAATAAAAATCAGGTTGAGTATGCTCGTAGCATGGGTGTAGAGTCTTACTGGTGGCATGATCTGGGTGCTATCCCGGTGTTTGCTAGGACTTGTTTGTTTATATGTTCCCATGGTGAAAGCTCTCTGCCGGTTACACGACGTAAGACTTTTTATGATTTCAAAAAGGATGTATTGGGTGAATTTGGGCAGAAACTAGATTTTAATCGCTCTGACTACCAGGGGAAGGGTTTTGCTGTTAAACGCCTTGAACTTTGGCATGGTATCCCATTTAAGGATGTTTATATTGATAAGGTTCCTATTCCACCTGATGTTTTTTGTGTAACCTCTGATTTTATGAAGAAATGTTACGCTGGTAAGGGTTATAAGTCTGATATTTTCCGTGTTACTGGTTATCCTCGTAATGATATTCTCTTTGCAAAAGTAGATAAAAAAGAAGTGTTATCTAAGCTGAATATCCCTGCTGGTAAACAAATAGTTCTTTATGCTCCTACCTGGGGTCATTACACGGGTAAGGGTTTGTTTCCATGGAAGAACTGGGCTGAAACATTTGAACAACTTGATAAGTTCGCTGAGAAAAGGGGTGATGTGTTTTTTGTTATTCGTACCCATAAATACTGGGAGGGGGAACAAGATGATGATGTTGAAAAAACACTCAATAGTTGTTCAAATATCTCCTGGGTTTCAATGGATGACTACCCAGACACGTATAGGTTGCTTGCAGTAACTGATGTACTTATTACTGATTGGTCTAGTATCGCTTTTGATTTCATGCTTGTACGGAAACCAATAATATTTATCGGCTGTCCGAATCCTTATAAAAAATTCTGTTTCACAGCTGAGGAGCGTGCTGGTGCAATAGTGAAAAACCAGGAGGAACTACTCAATGTTCTTTCTGATTCACTGGGTGATTCAAAGGTTTTCATAAAAAAATATGCATCTAATTTTGATAAAATATTGAACAAGGCTTTTTTGTATAAAGATGGAAAAACATCAGAACGCTGTATTAAAGAAATAAAGAATTTATTAAAAAAATAATTTTTTTTATTTTATGTTTTCTGCTTCCCTGTTCATGATATGTTTTATTGACTCGATGGGTTTCTTGTTTTTGTAAATCATGTTGTAAATTTCGTTGAACCTTGGTGCTTTTACACCTGTTTTTTTACAAAGATTAGGTATTGCTTCTACTGTGTAATATCCTTCTATTAGTTTGTGTTTTTTCTGCATTTTTTCAAATGCTGTTTTAGGTGTGTCACCCTTGCCTATCATTACTCCGTATTCTCTGTTTCTTGATTTACCAGTGCAGCTCATCCATAGATCGTTCCCCCAGCATTGGCTTTCCATGGAGAACGTCTGTGGTTGTGCTCCTAGATCTATGGCAATTTCTTTTGCTTCTTTTGCTGTTCGTGAGATCATATGTGTCTCGCTTCCATATGGTAATCCTAATCCATTGGTTATCCCTGCTAGAATTGCTATGATGTTTTTGAATGCTCCAGCGTATTCAACGCCTATGAGGTCTCTGTTTCCATAGATTCTGAGTGTGTCACTGTGGAATAATTGTTGTAATTTTTCTAAAACACTAGGGTTTTCACATGCTACGTCTGCTCCTAGTGGGGCGTTGTTTATTATATCCTCTGCGAATGTTCCCCCTGATATTTTTGCTAGTGTGTAGTTTATTTTAGAGTTTTTTAGTTCCTCGTTTATTATTTCTGAGATGGTTTTCGCTGTTTGTATCTCTAGTGCTTTTGCTGTGTTAAGGATTATTACGTTGTTTTTCAGATGTTTTTTCAGTTCATTGATTACTTCTCTTATTGATTGTGAGTTTAAAGCCATAATTATTAGATCTGTATTTTCGGTTACTGTTTTTTTATCAGATGTAAATAATATGTTTCGTGGTAGTTCTGTGTTTTTGAAATGGTACAGGTGTGTCCTGGTTTTCTGAAGATGTTCCATTAGTTCCTTGTTGGAATCATATGTGATTATTTCTATGTCTTTGTTGTTTTGATGGTTTACTCCTAGATGCCTTGCTAGGGAAAAACCAAACATTCCTGTTCCTATGATTCCTATCTTCATGTTTATTTCTACCTGAACATTTTTTTTGCTTTTATTATGTCTCTTTCGTCATCTATTTCAATCCATTTAAAACCATGGATGTCCATTTTTTTCATTTCTATTTTTTTGAAGATGTTGTTCAAGGCGTGTTCGAACCATTTGTTTTTCACGCCTTTTTTTGTTAGTTGTTCTAATTCGTCAAATAAGACGGTACTGCCTTTTGTTGAAAATTTGAATATTCCAATGGTTGATCCATCGCTGAGGTTTTTTGGTGTGTTTTTTGGTAGTATTTCCATGACTCTGCCGTTTTCTTCTCTTATTTTCAATTCCTCATGATCATAGTATTGGCTATCAACTGGTGCTATGTTTTGTTCTTTTTTTGATGCTAGTTGTTGTATAATTTTTTCTTCGAATACAGCATCCCCGTTCATTAGTATGAACTCATGGTTTTTTATCTGGTTGTTGGTTAAATATAATGAGTATATGTTGTCTGTTGTTGCATAGTCCTTGTTTTCAATTATTTCTATGTTGTCGATGTTTTTTATTTGTTTTTTGATTTGTTCTGCTTTGTGGCCTATTACTAGGATTATTTTTTCTATCTGGTTTTTTTTGAGTGTTTCTATCTGCCTTTGTAGGATTGTTTTACCGTTTATGTCTATTAATGCCTTGGGTTTGTCTTTTGTGACATTTGGCATTCTTGTACCGCGACCTGCTGCTAGTATTACTGCTTTCATTTGAAAAAACGAAATGGGGAATGTGTTAAAGTAGATTACTCTGAATGGTATTCTCTTACTTTTACTGTGCAGTACAAGTATCCTAAAAAACCTATGAAGAGTCTTATGAGTCCAAAAATTGACATCTGACTTCTGATGACATCTGCTGCTGAGTGTTTCTCTAGTACTTGTCCATGTTTTAACCCTATGAGTTTCCTGCCGTATCCATACCAGAATGATTGTTTTATGAATGCTAGTGGTGTGTTACGAGGACGGTAATACACTTTTGCGTCTTCGTGGAGTTTAATCGAGTGACCCGCGTCTACTGCTCTTAGGTTGATTTCCAGGTCCTCTGCTGATGAGAACCATGGGTCGAAACCACCGAGATGGTCTAGTATTTCTTTTTTATAAATAGTGTTTGTCCCAGGGTATGATATGTTTGTTCCTTTGTGGAATAGTTTAACATTTTGCAGGTTTTTGATTCTTTCTTCTCCTCTTGAAACTAGTTGTCCTGTTAGTATGTCTGCATTGTCAAGTCCTCTGCGTATTTCTCTGATCCAGTTTTTATCTGCGACATCGTCACCACCGATGAATGCTACCGCGTCACCAGTAGCTTGTTTTATACCATAGTTCATGCTTTCCGCTCGTGTACCAGGGTAGTTGAAAAGTTTTATGTTTTTGTTTTTCCTGCTGAAATCTTCTACTATTTCCCTGGTTCGATCTGTGCTATCCGAGTCAACGATGATTACCTCGTAGGGTTCCTCCTGATCTGTGAAACTTTTTAGGAGTTCACCTATTCTGTTTTCCTCGTTCTTTGTAGTAAGAACTACGCTTATCTTCCTCAATTTGTCCTCCAGCAGATAGGTATATACAAGTTTATATTATAAATATTTATAGAAAATCTTAAAAAATAATTGTTTTGCCTTTTTTGAGTGACTCCCTGGTTTTTTCTACTAGTTCAACGGTTTTCGCACCGGTCATTCCATCATTTGAAACCTGTGTTCCTTTTTCCACAGATTGTATGAAACTCTGTAGTTCATCCTTTAATGTGTTGTTTGATTTTATATCAATTTTTTTTCCATCGTTTGATTGCTCGAATGTTGTCACAATCTGCGGTAATGCTTGTATTTTCGCTGTGGCTTTGCTTCCTATTACATCTATTTGTCTTACTTTCTCCGGCAGGGTCCAGCTTATCTCTGTGTGGGTTATTATGTTCTTGGGGAATTCACAGAGTATGTATGCTGTGTCCTCCAGGTTTTTTTTCATGAAGGCTTTACCAGTGCAGGTTATTTTTTTTGGCCATAATCCTGTTAAATAGTTCATTATGTCGTACATGTGCGGCATCATGTCCACGATTATATCTAATGTTTTATCAGGGTATATCTGTGGCATCCATTGGATCGTCCATTGTAATCTTAGGTAGTAAAGGTCTCCAAAGAATTTGTTTTCTAAAAGTTTTTTCACATGGTTTATAGCATTGTTATATCTGAAAATATGACCAACTGCTAGTAGCCGTTTATGTTTTTTAGCTAGTTCTACGAGTTCGTATGCATTTTTTGATTTCATTGTTAATGGTTTTTCCACGAGGACGTGTTTACCAGCCTGTAATGCATCTTTGCAGACCTTGTAATGTGTCTCATTGCTTGTGCATATGCTTACTGCTTCTACATCTGAGTTTAGAACATCCTTATAGTTTGTTGAAGTTTTTGGAACCTTGTACTCTTTCTTAACGGCCTTTAGGTTTTCCTCACTAAGATCAGAAACCCATAAAAGTTCAATGTTTTTCATCTGAGTGTATTCATCGATGTGTTTTTTTCCCCATCGTCCTGCACCTATTACTCCAACTTTGATTTTTATCACCTGTTAAAAAACTCATGTATTTTTTCAGATATGTATTTTATCTGATCATCTTTTAAACCGGGGAATATTGGTAGATCCATCGCCTGCTTGCTTAGTTCTTCGCTTTTTGGGAACATGCCTTCTCTGAAACCAAACATTTGTTTGTAGATTGGCTGGTATGGTATTGGTGTCGGATAATGAATCAGACATATGATTTTGTTATCCCTCAGATATTTTAAGAGTTCATCACGTTTCTGTGTTTTTATCTCATACAGATGATATGATGGTTTCTTATGCTGTGTGTCACCTGGTGGTAGTATGATTTCCTTGACATCTTTAAGATGTTCATTGTATTTTTTTGCGGTATCACGTCTTTCCTTCACCCATTCCGGCAGATGTTTTAGTTGCACTCGTCCAATAGCAGCATTCACAGTGTTTAAACGTGCAGTGTAACCAAGTATACTGTGTACATCCTTTGGATGCTGTCCATGGTTACGCAATAGTTTAATTGTTTCAGCGGTTTTTTCATCATCTGTTGTAACCATTCCACCATCTCCGCAGACTGTCATGTTCTTTGTAGAATAAAAACTGAAACAACCCATTTTACCATATGTTCCAGTCATTTTACCCTTGTAGTATGCTCCATGTGACTGTGCACAGTCTTCTATAACAAACAGATTGTTTTTCTCTGCGATATTGTTTATCTCATCCATGTCTGCTGGGTAGCCATATAGGTGTACTGGCATGATTCCTCTGGTTCTTTTGTTTATTTTTTTTGGTATCCGTTCAACATCGATTAGGTATTCATTGTTGATATCACAAAACACTGGTGTACCGTTAGCATGTAGTATCGAGTTTGGTGTGGCAATGTATGAGCTTGCAACTGTTATTATCTCATTTCCAACGTTTACACCTGCTGCGAGTAATGCCAGATGTAACGCGTTGGTCCCTGAGCTGACGCTTACCGCATGTTTCGTTCCAACATATCTAGCGAATTCTTCTTCGAATTTGTCAACAGATTCACCTAGTATGTATCGTTCGTTACGTAGTGAGTGTACTGCTGCTTCTTCCATTTCTTTTGTGAAAATAGGGTTTGCTGGTGGTATTACATCCATTTCTTTATCACCAATCTATTTTTTTAACAGTTTTTGCAGGGTTACCAGCGACCATGGTTTTTGCTGGTACATCCTTGGTTACAACACTTCCTGCGGCTATCATTGCTTTCTCACCGATTGTTACACCGCATAGTATTATTGATCCTGCTCCTATTGAGGCTCCTTTTTTCACCAGTGTTGGTATGGTTTTCCAACCTGGGTTAACCGCTCTGGGTTTCAGATCATTTGTGAAACAAACATGGGGGCCTATGAATACTTCATCCTCTATTGTAACACCGCTTGGTATGAAACTAAATGCTTCTATGGCACAGTTGTCACCGATTTTTACATTTTTTTGTATTTCTACAAAAGCTGCTATCTTACAGTCGTTACCAATTTTACATCCGAAAATATTACAGAAATCCCGGATAACGGTGTTCTCCCCTACCTCAGCGTTTTCAACAACTGAGTATTTAGCTAAGAGCTTCATGGACTTGGGCAATACAAAATCACTTTATCAATATTTTCCCATTATTTTCTTTTTATAAAATCTCCGAGTTCTTCCAGTGCTTGTGGGTTTCCAATATGGTAAAAACGTTTTTTTGCTTCGAAGGCGAGTAGTTCATGTTTTTTTATAAGTTTTGAGAAGAATTCCCCGGTTGTATAAAACATGTTTTTTGGAACAATATCCAGTGTTTTTTTTGTTATGAGACTTGTTCCGTAATCTATGTAGATCATATCTTTTGTTCTGTTTTTTCCCCCATATCCTATAACTATGTTGTTTTTGATGATTAGGTTGCTTTTGTCATGTTTATCCTTGTTTTTGTAGACAACCATGCAGGCTGGTTTGTTGTGTTGTTTGAAGAAACTGTGTACTTTTTGGAAATCAACAGATAGATATGAGTCCCCGTACATTATAAAAAAAAGGTCATCTAATAATGGTTCTGCATTTTTCAAAGCCCCTATTGGTCCTAGTTGTTTATCACCATCATAGCTGTATTTTATGTTCACATCAAAATTTGATCCATCTTTGAAATATTCCTCTATTTTTTCTGATAGATGCCCAACGCAGAGAATAATGTTTTTTATGTTGTGTTTTTTTAGTTGTTCTATCTGATACTCGAGAAAGGGTTTACCATGTATATCTATCATGGATTTCGGAATGTTTTTTGCGAGGCTGCCAAGTCTTGTTGCAAGTCCTCCGCAGAGAATTACCATTTGCATAAGTCAAAAAAATATTTTTTTAGCAGGTTTTTTCTGCTTTTTTGAATTCATCCCAGGCCTTGTCGAATTCATCGAGTGTAATGACTGTTTTTTCATGATATGGCATTTGTTTAAGGATCTTGTATGGTATTGTGATAATATGTGGATTCGCTGATGCGATTTCTATCACATCACTGGGTTTACGAATACTTCCAACAATAAGTTTGGTTTTATATCCACCGCTGTCAATTATCGCACGGGTTTGCCTTACCACGTCTATTGGATCTGCTCCAGAGTCTCGGATTCTGTTGAAAAACAAACTTGCATAAGAGGCACCAGCTGTTATCGCTAGGAATGCCTGGTTTACACTCATCATCGCGGTGACATTGGTTTTAATACCCTCGTTTTCTAGCATGCTTACTGCTTTAAGGCCATCACCCTCTGGCAGCATTGGTACTTTGACTACGACATTTTTTCCCCATTTATTATATTCACGTGCGGTCTGTATGAGTTCATCAAGCCTGTTTGGTCCCTCCAGGCTAACTGGATGGGGGTTAACCATTTTCAGAATTTTTTTGGATTGCTCTTCGAAGTTACAGCCTTTTTCTTTCAGAAATATTTTCTGATTGGTTGTAACTCCTTTTATGAGACCCCAGTCTAGTATTTCATTAATTTCTTCTGTGTTTGCAGTATCAAGAAATATCTCCATTTTTTTCACTACCTCTGCTCTTTTTCGATAATAATAGACGCTTTATATAGATTTGGGGTTATAAAGTCAGGTTTAATTTTTTCATCCTCCATCAACCTGCAGAGGTCACATTTCATCCGCCCAATGAGAATAGTTTTGCAACCAGCGCTACATCCTGCTTGGATGTCTGTTATCCCATCACCAATCATCCAGGATTTGTCAATGTCGATATCTTGTTCCTCAGTGGCTTTTAGTATGAGGCCTGGTTTAGGTTTCCGGCAGTCACAAACCATTGTATATTCTTTGATTTTCCCTTCGGGATGATGAAAACAATAGTATTCACCATCAATCTTTGCGTTATCTTTCATTAGCTCTTTTCTCATTTTTTCCTGTATCTCTTGGAATGTTTTCATAGTATGATGATCTTTAGCGATACCCGGCTGGTTACTAACTATGATTACTTTGTAACCTAGCTTATGAAACTTGTCGATTGCTTTTCCAACATCTGGTAAAAGTTTAAACTGTTCAACTGTAAAAGGGGAATCTAGGATGCCCATTTCTTTATGGTACACAACCTCGTTTAAAACTCCATCGCGATCAAGAAAAACAGCTTTTTGTTTCATGATTATCCTTTAAAATTTTTTATTTTTTCTTTAAGCCTGAAGGCTATAAGATGTTGAAGAACAACATGAAAAGCCTCAACATGTGGTGTTGCATCAAATGGTACAACCACTGTGACATCTGCTAGTTCCTTCATGGCTCCACCATCGAAACCTGCGAAACCAATGGTTTTTCCACCATTTTTTTTAACATAATCCATTGCTTTCAGCAGGTTCTGAGACCATGCACCAGCCTTGTCACGACCAGCGCCACCATGAACACTGAGGCAAACAAGTACGTCACCCTTGCGGTACAGGTTTTTAAGTTGTTCGATGAACAGATTATCCCAGCCGTCATCATTAATCAAAGCAGTCATCAGTGGTATGTTATCATTAAGGCAGAATGAACGGAATCTTTTTTTATCCTTCACAATGGTGACTTTGAAAAGGTCACATGTGAAATGCGTAGCCGTGCCAGCGGATCCGCCATTGCCACAGAAAAACACCTGGTTACCATTTTTCCAGGCGTCAAATAGAACTTCGATAGCTTTGTCGATGTCCTCCGTGGAGATATTATCACAGATATCTTTTATTTCTTTGAGGTATTGTTTAATTTCTTTCTCATTTTTCATAAAAAAACCTCGTTATATGTTTCTCATGTTAAGGATTATTTTTGCTCCTTCGTAATCAAAATTGAAACGCATTTTTTTCAATCCTTTTTTTGACATCTCCTTTATGAAACGTGTTTTCTCCTTATAATTACCATTGTGGTAGAACATGAAAAAGCCTCCGCCGCCGGCTCCCATGATTTTGCCGCCTAGTGCACCGTTTTTACGGGCATGTGTGTAGCATTCATCGATGAACGGGTTTGACACATCTTTGGAGAGTCCTTTTTTGATTTTCCAGTGTTCATCAAGGTAGATTCCTAGTTTATCGATGTCTCCTTTTTCAAATGCGTTTTTTGTTTCAACTCCTATTTTTTTGATTTTATGAAGTGTTTCAAGGGTTTGCCCCTCGTTTTTTTTGCTTTTGCTGTCTTGTTCTTTTAGGATGTTGGAGGCTGATCTTTGTATGCCTGTGTAGAATAGTAGTATGTTGCTATGTAGTTCGTCTCTGGCTTCTTCATCCATTTGCACGGGTTCAACTTTTACTTTTCCGTTTTTTGCGAATTCGAAATATGTGATCCCTCCAAAGGCGCTTATGTATTGATCTTGTTTCCCTATGGGTTCTTTTAGTATGTTCATTTCTATATGGCAGGCTTCTTCTGCTAGTTGTCTTTGTGAGACGAAATCCTTGTTGTAGGTGTGTAACGCGTTCAGTAGGGCTATGGTGAAACTACCAGATGTGCCTAGGCCACTGCTGCTCGGCATGTCTGAGAGTGAGGTTAGTTCTATCCGTTTTTTTATGTTGAATAGTTTTAGTGCTTCTCGGAAGATGTTATGGTTGATTTCCTCTGGTTTTTTTACTATTTCTGTCTGAGAATAGTTGAGTTTTATTTCATTGTCAAAACGGGCATGAGCGGTGACAAGTGTGTATTTGTCTATTGCTGCTGCTATGAGTGCTCCACCATGTTTGGAGTAGTATGATGGTAGATCTGTTCCTCCGCCACCGAGTGTGATACGTACTGGTGATTGTGATATTATCAAAGTTTTTCTCCCCCTGTAATAAATAATGCTATTATTGGTTATCTAATATTTCTCTTATAGCTTTTCTCACAGCATCATCAGAGCTAAGATGTGCCTTCCATCCGAGTTTTTTCATCTTATCTGTAGCTAGTTGGAATCGTGGAACATCACCAGGCCATCCTCTTTTTCCACCTGTGTATTTAAACTCGACATCTTGTAGGTTCATTTCTTCTACGACCATTTCTGCTATACGTGTAACAGTTGTATTACTATCTACGCCTAGGTTAAAAAGGTTGATTTGATCATTTGAATGTTTGAAACCAAAGATTATACCATCTACGAGGTCTTTTACATGCAAATATGGTTTCTGTTGTCGTCCATCGCCTAGTATTTCGAGTTCTTTTGGGTTTTTATTTAGTTTATCTATGAAATCAACTATTACTCCATGTGTTCCTCGTATTCCTACAACATTTGCGAATCGGAAAAGCCATGCTTGTAAATCAAATGTGCCGCAGAAAGCACTTATTAATCCTTCTCCTGCTAGTTTACCAGCTCCATATAACGATATTGGTAGTGTTGGTCCATAGTTTTCTGGGATGTCAATGGGTGGTGTCTCCGCGTATACTACGCTGCTGGATGAGAAAACAATTTTTTTAATATTGTTCTGCCTCATGGTTTCAAGGACGTTATATGTAGCGATTGCGCCTTGTTCCAGGTCAAGACGGGTTTGTTTCTCTCCTAACCTTACAAAAGGGTTCGCAGCTATATGATAAACTACGTCATGGTTTTTGATACTATCCTTAAGAGCGTCTATATCTAGAAGATCTCCCCGCATAAGGGTGAAATTATTGTTATCCAAGTGTTGCTCTATGAATTCTTTTTTCCCAGAGCTAAAGTTATCATAAACAGTTATATTGTTACCGTTTTCTATTAATTTATCAACTAGGTGACTTCCTATGAATCCTGCACCGCCTGTCACAAACGCTTTCATATCCTTGTTACCCCAATGAATCGGCTTATAAAACTTTTATTTAAGTATTTTTTCTTTCCAGAATAGAATAAGTAAAACATTTTATAAATATACATTTGATACCCTACTTCTAGGGGATGAAAAGTTTATGAAAAGTCAGGTACATCGTGAAGGACTTTTATTCAAATGGATTACTAAGGATCATGAGATATCTGTTGGTTTTAAACGTGTGGGTCATGGTAAATGCAGTATTTGCGGTAGACGGATCCCTGCGGGTAACAATATTTGCGATGTTTGTTTTGAAAAAGAAAAAAAGGTAAGTAAAAAATAAATACCTTTTTTACATAGTAAAATAATTAGAAAAAGATCATTTTTTTACAGTGTAAAAAATGATTCATTTTTATAACTTTTTTAAATTTATTGCTTTGATTCCTTTGTCTGTATCTTCTGTTTCGAATTCTACTTCGTCCCCTTCTTTGAGGAAGACTCCTTGAGGTATGGCTGATCGGTGTAAGAAGATATCTTTTCCATCTTCTCCTTCTATGAAGCCGTATCCTTTTCTTACATTATACCATTTTATTTTTCCATTCATTATTATTCCTCCTAATACTACCGGAGTATTACTTTTTTTTAGCTGTAAATTAAACTACGTTTTATATATGTTTCTGTTATGTTCCTCCATCTATTACTTTTAAATATAGTGAACTAATACGGGGGGCAATGCTTGATCTATTGTTGCAGAATGAGTTATTCTGGGTTGTCATACTCGCCCTTTATGTTTTTTTTGTTACCTTTCTTGTCACTAAAAAACTGTATAAATGGATGATTAAAAAGGTGTATAAGAAAGAGGTAGCATTGTATTATAATCGTAAGATTATCCATATTTTTGCTGGCGGGGTTGTTGTTCTCGCAGTTCCTTTTGTTTTCCATAGTCCTTGGTATCCACTGCTAGCTGGTGTTGTTTTATCTATTGGAACCTATGTTGCTCATAAATCAGGACGTCTTTTGTATTGGTTTCAGAAAGAGGATGATATTAATGATGTGACTTTTTGTTTCATGTGGGGTCTTGCGATTTTTGTTCTCTGGATGATACTTGGTAATCCCTGGGTTGCTATTATTCCTCCAGCGTTTATCGCTTTTGGGGATGGTATCACTGGCATCGTCCGTAATCTGGCATTTCATGAGCGTCGTAAGCATCCTATTGGTAATGTTTACATGATGGGGGTTTGTATCCCTATTGGTTATTGTTTTGCTAACATGGTTGGTATACCTATTTGGGGTATTATCGCTGCTGTTGCCGCTTCATTTTTTGAACGTTATGAGTTTGGCCCTATTGATGATAACATTCTAATAACGGTTAGTTCAACTATAATCCTATTTGTTGGTGGAATTTTTGGACCTATTTTTTAACTTATCATTGTTAAAAATATGGGAAAAGTTTTATTAACACATGTTATTTTGAAATAAATGGGGTATTTGGATATGAGAAAAAAAATATTTGTTTTACTATCTGTAAGTATTTTAATTGGAGCTACAACTTTTACTGTTGCATCCGCTGAATCGTTTTTGTTAAACGCTAATTCTAACAGGGTGACCTTGGAGGATCTTATAAATAAATGGGAGGAGTTAAGGCAGAAAAAAGCTGAGTTTCATGATCTACTAGAACGCTATGGTTTTGATCTACCAGATCTGACTGATGAACAGAAATGGGAGATATGGTCAACAGCGTTGCAGATGAAACGAAATGGTGCAGACCGTGATGAAATCCGTGAGGCAATAGAAGATCTTTTGGAGGAATTCGGTGTTGACCTTCCAGGTTTAACCCCTGAGGATAAACAAGCAATACGTCAATGGATAAAAAACCTGCTTGGAACCGAGTATGGTTTTGTTTTCCCGGAGCTTACTGAGGAGCAAAAAAGAGAAATCCTGCAGGAGATAATTAATCTTAAAGATCAAGGATTTATCCGTTTAGAAATGAGGCAGGCAATAAAGGAACTGTTGGAAAATGATTATGGTTTTGTTTTCCCGGAGCTTACTGTGTCTCAGAAAGAGGAAATACGGCAAAAAATCAAAACAATGTTAGAAAATGATTATGGTTTTGATATACCTGATCTTACACCTGAGCAGAGGGAGACCATTAAAGAAAAAAAGGGAGAAATCAGAAGACTTCAAATGGAGTTACGTGTCATGTATAGAAACGCGACTCGATGGGTACAATTACGATTTTATAATTATGTAAAAAATCAGATGAATCCACCGACAGCGAAAAATATTGTTAAAACTAGAACAAGTCTTCTAAATGACTTGTTAAACATGATGAGATTAATTATCAGTCAGCTGAAAATAAGACTTGCTTAAAATATCTGATTTATATTATAAAAACTGGATTAGTAGTACTTATATAACTCTTAATATTGATCATATGTGGTGATGGGAACTTGAAAAAACAAATCATGTTAATGTTGATATTTGTAACAGTATTGACTTTATTTTTTGCAGGATGTACAGACACCTCTAATGATACAACAAATAACGAGGGTAACAATGAACCTGATAACGGATCACAAGATCAAACAAACCTAGTAGGACATTGGAAGTTTGATGAAAACAGTGGAACACAAGCAGCTGATTCAGCATTGTCATATAATGGAATCGTTCATGGGGCAACCTGGGTGGAAGGAAAGAAAGGTAGCGCCCTCTATTTCGATGGAATTGATGATTACGTCATGTTATCACAGAATGCAATCAATAGCATTGGAAGCCTAACCCAAGGAACAATAGCATTCTGGTTCAAATATGAATCATTGCTTGATACGCAGACAATTATGCCAATCTTATATCTTGGAAATGAGGATAAGAACGATCAGGATAGTATTTTTATTATCGAAATAGGGCATAGCGACACACAGGAGCAAACACTCACGCCAGATCCAGATAACAAAAAACTATATGTTACATTGACAGATCTAACTCAAAATTCTGATCCAATCCTATGTTTTGACACTAATCAAAACCTTACAGAGAATACCTGGTATCATTTTGCCTTAGTAGTTGGAACAGATAACAACACAGGATACCTAGATGGTGTCGAACTCACAAACAGACGCTACAATTTCGGAACATCATCAGATCAAAAGTTCCTAGCGGATATACCCACAAAGGAACAATTCACATTTGGATATGGAAAACAACATCATCAGATAACCCCGGATTTCGTAAATTACAAGGGATACCTCGATGATATAAGAATATACAACGAACCCCTTTCAGAATCTGACATACAAAATCTATTATAAGATCATAAAAAAATCACCAATTTTTCCCTTCCAAATTACGTATACAAAATTATTTAAGTAATGTTTTCATGCTTTTCTCAGATATATATCAAAAGGATGAGGATGAAGGTTTCACAATTTTAGTTAAAACTTTGAGATTTTTATTTTTTTCCTTTTTCAAAAAAAGAACGTGATACATATGAAAGGTAAAGTAAAATGGTTTAACCCTCGTAAAGGGTATGGTTTTATCGAAGGTGAAGATGGAAAGGATTATTTTGTTCATCAATCAGAACTTCCAAATGGTTATCTACAACAGGATGATCCTGTTGAATTTGATGATGAAACAACTGATAAAGGTCTGAATGCTAAGAATGTAAAAAAACTCTGAGGTGATTGTTTTTTGAAAATAATAAAAAAAGGAGATAAAGTTAAAGTAGAATACACGGGAAGCCTTGAAGATGGTACTATTTTTGATAGCTCTGATAAACATGACGCTCCTTTGGAGTTCGTTGTTGGAACAGGGCAACTTATAAAGGGTTTCGATGAAGCAGTTGTTGGTATGAAAATCGGTGAGGAGAAAGAAATTAAGATACCCCCTGAGGAGGCTTATGGTCCTCATAACCCTGAGTTTGTAAAGGATATGCCACGTGAAATGTTCCCTGATGATCAAGAGATTAAACCAGGTATGATGTTTATGGTTAATCTTGAGAACGACCGTCAGATAGCTGTCAGGGTTACAAATGTTTTAGATGATAAGATAACCATTGATCTTAACCCGCCTCTTGCTGGTAAAACACTTGTTTTTAAGATTAAAGTTTTAGATGTCGCTGAATAAAGAAAGATCAACAACTAGTTGTAATGTAACAATGCTGAGGTCCAAAGAGATATACTTAAATACCTGTTCTTTATAGCTGAATAAAAATATAGCAAAAAAGGTAATAGAAAAATGTATAGAGAAAATAGAGGCGGGGGCTTTAATAGAGGTCCTCGTGAAATGCATAAAGTAACTTGTGCCGATTGTGGAAAAGAAACTGAAGTTCCATTTAAACCAGATGGAACAAGACCTGTATATTGCAGGGACTGTTATCAGAAGCATAAACCAAAAAGATTTTAGGTAAAAAAATAGTAATTTTTTTACAAAAAATCATTCTTTTTTTATTTTTAAAATAATGAGGTAAATAAAACATGAAAGGAATAGTTAAATGGTACGATATCAAACAATGTTATGGGTATATACAAGGTGAAGATGGGGAAGATGTTTTTGTTCATAAAACCGATGTCCCTTTTTGGACTATATATCTTAACTCTGGTGATAAAGTAGAATACAAAAAAGAATATACAAAGAAAGGAATTAAAGCAAAAAACCTGAAAATAGTATAAAAATATGATCTATAGAAAAAGGTTAATAGGATTTTTTATAAGTTTTTTTTCCCCCTCTATAACCCCTATTGTTGTTATTCCAATGTTTTTTTTGGGAAGGGTTTCGTCTATTGGTAGTCTTTCTTAAGAAACTTACTTTTTTAAACTCTGGGATATCTGCTTTTTCGATGTTGAGTTCTTCATTGCTTTGTACTCGTCTGAAATTATCATGATCTGGTTCTGTGAGAAGCGTAATTGCAGTTCCATTTGCACCAGCTCTAGCGGTTCTACCAATGCGATGTATGTAATCGGTATCGGTTTTAGGAACATCGTAATGATAAATGTGTGTAACGTTTTGAATGTCAAGGCCACGTGCTGCGACATCAGTTGCAACAAGGACATCTGTTTTCTGTTCTTTTAGAGAGTCAAGAGATTTCGTTCTTTTATTCTGACTCATACCTCCATGGATAGCTGATGCTTTAATACCATGGAATCTTAGGTTTTTTTCAACGATGTCACATTCGCGACGTGTTGCACAAAAAACAATTGCAAGCCCATCTTTATTACTTTTAAGAAGGTGAACAAGAATTGAGAATTTGTTATTTTGTTGATAAATATCATAGTAGACTTGTTCAAGTTTGCTGCTATCTACTTGAGATCGAGTTTTAATAATCGTAGGGTTGTCGAGATATCTTTGCATGAGTCTATGAATACTTCTTTCGATAGTGGCACTAAACATGAGAGTTTGTCTTTGTCTTGGCGTGTAACGTATGATTTTTTCTACATCGTCGATGAATCCCATCTCAAGCATTTTATCTGTTTCGTCAAGGACGAGAAACCTAATTCTTCCAAGATCCATTGTTTTTCTACGCAGATGATCAAGCATTCTACCTGGTGTTCCAACTATGACTTCTGAGCTTCGGATATGTTTTATTTGCGGTTCTATACTAACTCCACCATAGATGCTCGTTGTCTTAACATTTAGAGGTTTTCCAAATTCTTTGAATACATCTGTTACCTGTACACAGAGTTCTCTGGTTGGTGTTAGCACCACTGTCTGAATTCCTCCTCCAGGGGTTATTTTATCAAGTAATGGTAGACAAAAAGCAACAGTTTTTCCGGATCCTGTTTCTGCTTGTCCTACTACATCTTTTCCTCTGATTATTTCAGGTATACATTTATCTTGTATCAGTGTGAGCTCTTTGAATCCTAGTTCCACTGTTTTGTCTTTAAGTTTTTTGTTAATATTGAGTTCATCAAATTTCATTAATTTCACCTAGAAACTTTTAAAAAAAATTTGTTAGCATGATCTTTTTTAAAAAGATCGTACGTGTTTGTTTTCATTCATTTTTTTATTTGTGTCTTTTGTTTGTTTTTTGGTTTTGTACATTTTTTCACTCCGATTCATATATTGTTTTTTTAAAGTGATAATAAAAAAGACAAATAACTTTCAAATTCTAATTTCTTCTTAGTTATTGTTCTCTAGAACTCTTTGTATTTTTTATTTTATCACTCTTAATAGCATTTTACTCATTTATATAGTTTTGCATACGTAGTTGTAATGAAAAACTGTAATTAAATCGTCTATTTTTTTTTACATGATGATGTCGATATCTAGTTTTTTTGCTAGTTCTTTGTATCGGTTTCTTATGGTTACTTCTGTGACACCCGCTGTTTCTGCTACTTCTCTTTGTGTTCTTCGCTCGCCGCAAAGAACTGATGCTATATAGAGTGCTGCCGCTGCCATTCCTGTGGGTCCTCTTCCACTGGTTAGTTCTTCATTTGAGGCTTTTTTTAATATTTCTATTGTTTTTACTTGGACATCAGTACTAAGTTTTAACTGGCTGCAGAAACGAGAAATATAATCCTGAGGTGCTGTGGGGAGTAATTTTAATTCAAGTTTACGTGAGATATTTCTGTAGTTCCTCCCGATTTCTTTCTTTTTCATTTGTGTTACTCTGCTTATTTCTTCAAGGGTTCGTGGTACGTTACATTGACGGCAGGCAGCATATAATACTGAAGCGGTAACACCTTCGATGCTTCTTCCCCGGATCAGCTTACGTCTTACTGCTTTTCGATAAATCATAGCAGCGGTTTCACGAACATTGCGGGGAAGACTCAATGATGATGACATACGATCCAGGGCAGAAAGTGCAAGTGCTAGGTTTCTTTCTGTACCATCGCTGATTCTGGTTCTAATCTGCCATTTACGCAGACGATAAAGCTGAGCACGGTTACGAGTTGGAATAGCCTTACCGTATGAATCTCTGTTCTGCCAGCCAATAGTTGTAGATAGACCTTTATCGTGAATTGTATAGGTCATTGGAGAACCAGTTCGGGCTCTTTTCTCACGTTGTTCACTGTCGAATGCTCTCCATTCTGGTCCGTGATCCATTATTTCAGCGTCAATTACTAGTCCACATTTTTCACAAACAAGTTCTGCGCGGGAGTAATCTTTTGTAAGATGTGTACTACCGCATTTTGGGCACTTCATTGTTTCTTCTATTGTCTGTTTATTTTTGTTTTGTTTCTTTTTTTCCTTTTCGTTTTTCAATTAGATCAAACCTAGTATAGAAATAAAAGGAATTTTTTTTACAAATTATAATAATATTATTGCCACTTAATTGGCAATTATTAGATCTTTTTCACGTTTGTTGCTTTTGGACCTTTGTCAGATTCTTCTTTTTCATATTCAACAGGGTCTTCTTCATTAAGATTTGTACCCTCGGCTATGTCATTCTGATGAACGAAGATATCTTTTCCATCTTCACCGACTATGAATCCAAAGCCTTTTCGTGGGTTGAACCATTTTACTTTACCTTTCATATTTTTTACCTCATTTATTTATTTTTTTACTATTTCTTTACTCAAAAAGAATTTAAAGAAAAAAATTCCCAAATTTGAAAAGATCAAAGATATGGAATAATAATCTACATTCTTTTTTTTCAAGAGAACCAGTTATACTATAAATAGGTTTCTACTTTTATTTTTTTGGTAATTGAGAGCGAGGAGAAGTATAATAATTCTTATTATTCGAACTTAGAAGCAATGCCTAGTAAGTATGTTTTACGGGAGAAAATAGGTTAAATTCTTTGCTTTCATAGTGATATATAAAAAAAGAAAAAAAGTTTGGTTTATATGATTTCGATTTGTAGAGTAAATGGTTCTGCTGGTCCTTCAACATAAATCCATTGTGTTCCACAAATGACAGTCACGGTGGTGTTTCCTTTTTCTGCTGCTTTGAAAATCCATGTGTCTTTACCTGTATCCATTCCTGTGGTTAGGCCTATTTATCAAATCAGCCTATTCCCAGCATTTGAACTACTGGTCCCCAGTCGAACTGTGTCATCGTCCAGGAATCCCACATGACAAGTATTAATCCTATTAGTGCTATAAGCGTAAGCCATACCCAGTAGGTGTATACTATCTGGTCTATTTTCAAACGTGCTATTGCTACTCTTATGAGTGTCACTGAGAACAATATGACTAGGAATACTTTGACGAGGAAGAATATGATATCTATGATCCATGCCGGGTAGCTTTCCAGGCCGAATAATGGTGAGAGATTATATGGTATGAATAATGCCACGATGATACCAGCCATCGCTACGGTTTTCACACTATCTGTTAGGTAGAACATACCCAGGTTTCTACCAGAATACTCTGTGAGTAGTCCTCCTGCTATTTCTGTTTCTGCTTCTGGGGAATCAAATGGTATCTTCGACAATTCAGCTGGTGTTACTAGGACTAAAACAAATAATAGTATTAGGAAGCCTATGAACGCTGTGGGACCAGAAACACTCCAAACAGGGGTGGTTGCTAGTGTGCTCATCGCGAAAACATTTTCAACACCTGTTCCTGTTGCTGCTGGGCTTAGTTTCCATGCCATGGTTATAATTATAATGGCTAGTGGGAACTCATATGCTATCATCGTAGCCATCTCACGCTGTGCACCCACAGTAGCATATGGTGAGCCAGATGCGAATCCTCCGATTACCATCGCCAATGAGGGTATCATCAGAAGGTACAGGATTAGTATTAGATCTCCTTGACCTGATGCTAGTGGCGGAAAACCACCAATTGGTATGTATAATAGTATCGTTATAGTTCCAACAAGACCTATGAGTGGTGCCAGGTTGAAAACCCACGGTATAGCGTTTTCGGGTATGATGTTCTCCTTGGTGAAAAGCTTACGGACGTCAAGGAATGGCTGACGAAGCGGTGGACCAATACGACCCTGCATATGTGCAGAAAGCTTACGGTCAACACCCTTATACATTAAACCAAATATTATTCCAAAGGCGGCTAGTCCTATGGTCCCTATGATTAATGTTACAAGAGTCCTTAGGATTTCTTGTATTTCCATTTTTAAAGCACCCCCAAGATTAGGAATGTTACTCCTAGTATTATAACAAACCAGAGTACATAGTCACTCACGTCTCCTGTATGCATTTTATCAAGGATCCTGTAAAGCCATCTAAGTGATACTGTGAACCCCCAGTAAACATTGCTGCCTTTCACATGCATTTTTTCTTTGTCATACTCAGGGTTACCTGACAGGAAGGATTTAGTCTGCTCAGTGCCCATCTTGTACTCTTTTTTACCATAACCTCTGATAATGTAAACTATTAAGAATACTATAGCAAGTGCTAAACCCCAGACTAGTGGATTCCAGAAACCATTACCTGGGTCGAAAGTCCTTAGAAATGAATCAAAAGATATCATATGACTAGACACCCCCTACAAGTATGGTTGATACCACTTGTCTTATGTAATCACCATGGTTAAACAGGGCATCAGCCGCTGGTTTAACAACATTGTTCACAAACAAATCAGGGAATAAACCTATGAACACGATGATACATGCGATTATCCCCATCGCAACCAGCATACTACGTGGTACTTCTTTAACATCGTTAAACTTTGGAAGCTTTGGTCCTAAAAATACTGAGTGGAATACTTTTACAAAAACCGCAAGTAGTAGGATGCTGCATAGTATAGCAATTATCGCAATTATCGGGTTAACCTCAAAGGTTGACTGATAAATCATAATCTTAGACGCGAAACCATTCATTGGTGGCATACCAGCAACCGCTAACAACCCTATAAGGAAGAACACAGTGGTGTATTTCATGTTACGAGCTAGACCGCCTAGCTTGTTCAATGATGTATGTTTCGCAGCGTAGAATACTGCTCCTGCTACTAGGAATAGCAGACCTATATCTAATGCATCATTTATTATGTGGAATATTCCGCCTTTTAAAGCTGTTTGACCCGCTGATGACATAACCATTGAGCCTGTTGTTGGGTCAGTTGCAATTGTTGCTATTGCTGCTCCTACTGCGAGGAACATGTAACCGATTTCTGCGATAGCTGCAAAGGCTATCATCCGTTTAAAATTAGTTTGTTTAAGTGCCATGAGTACTCCTATGAATATTGTGAGAAGAGCAAGACCTACTATGAGAATCGACAGAAGCGTACTAGGAGCAATAGCTATTTCACCGAAACTCCTCAAAGGCTTCAAAAGATGTTTACCATAGATTGTGAAACACACACGGAAGACACCATACAGGCTTGCCTGTGTTGTAGCAATCAACACAAGAGTCACAGATGATGGAGCACGGCCATAAGCATCAGGCAGCCACATATGCATTGGGACGATTCCTGCTTTTAATGCAAGAGCAACCAGCAATAATATAAGAGCGATTTGATCAAGAAGATTATATGTTATACTATTCGCTAGGACTGCCATGTTCAACGCGTTATACTGACCGTAGAGAATCGCGATAGCAAAAAGAACAAACAAGGCACCAATCGAGCTGATCACTATGTATTTAAAACCAGCTTGAACCGCGGAGCCCTTTCCAGTCCAGAACGCGATTAGTGCACAGGATGCAATTGAGGTTATCTCAAGGAATACGAAAAAGTTAAACATATCCCCTGTTAGGACCATGCCTATCATACCAGCTGACATGAGAAGAATCAACGTGTAATACTTGTCAAGACCCGTCTCCTTTTTCATAAAAGCCCATGAGTATATTACAGCTACAAGGGGTAGTAGACATGCGATGATAGCCATGAAACCACTCATACCATCAACCTCAAAAAGAATCCTAACCACTGGCAGAGAAATATCCTTAGCACCAAAAATATACGTCCGAGTACCATTTGCGAAAACATCATTAGCAAGCAGGAAACCCAGGAAACATGTGAAACCACTGACGAGTATCACAAAAGTATTCCTTGCCTTATAATGTGTTTTTCCAAGTAATGGTGTGATAAAAGCACCCAGCAATGGTACTGCTACCATGAGCGCTGGTGAATGAGTGATAATAATCTGAATTATCTCTTCAATAGGGATCATTCTTCTTCATCCCCCCTAAGTTTACGAGCATCAAGCGTACCATAATGACGGTAGATATGAATAACAAGTGAAAGCATCAACGCGAGAACCGCAACACCGATAACAATACTAGTCAGCGTCAACGCTTGTGGCACGGGTAGAGACATGACACTAGTTTTATCACCAGCATGGTAGATAGGTGCGATACTATTCTCACGGTAGCCAAGTGTTATCAAAAACAGGTTAACACCACTCTCAATAAGGGTTATACCAATCACTATTTTGATAAGATTACGCCTGAAAACCACCGCGTAAAGACCAACGAGTATAAGCGCTGCAACCGCGATATAAGGAATGTTATAAATCATTTAGATCCACCCTCCTTTTTAACCCATGTAGTCGCAAATGCCATGACAAGAACAATAGCAAACAAACCAGCAATCACCTTTAACCCAACAGCGAAATTCATCAACGGTAACACACCAGCTGTGTTAATATTACTAAGACCCATTGCCACCTGATTAAAAAGCGGAACAGCACTCTGATCGACTAGGAAATTCTTAAAAAACACTAATCCAAAAATCAAACCAAGAATAGCAAGACCAATGAAACAAACAGCACCAGTGCTCTCCAGGATGGAAAGACGTTTCTCTTTAACATGGTTCATAGTCCAAACAGAGCCATAAGCAACAAGTATCATCGCGCAACCAGATGCTACTATAGCACCACCTTGGAAACCTCCACCAGGTGTCAGATGACCATGAGCGATAACATAAAGACCAAAAATGAGTATGAGTGGAAATATAATGTTAGACATTGTTTTCACAATTTTTGACATGCCACTCATTTCTTAAACCTCCTGAAAACAAGGATTACACCAGCAACCGCTGTGAACAACACCGTCGCCTCACCAAGTGTATCAAAACCTCGGTAGTCGAACACTACAGATGTAACACCATTGTCAGCACCTACCTCAGACTGTGTGTTACTAATAATATTATCATCCATATCGGACTCGGCAGGGGTTCCAAATGGATGCATCATAAGCATAGTGAAAACTATAAAACAACCAATAACTGCGAAAAAAATAGCACCTGCGATTGTTCGTTTTTTTGACATTACGCCTCGTCCTCCATTCGTTTTGTCGCACGAATTGCAATTACTAGAATTGCTGTGGTAAGACAGGCTCCTACTCCTGCTTCAGCGATTGCAACATCAGGTGCCTGCAGTATAAAAAACTCAAGGGAAAGTAGTAGGCTCATAGCTGCAACGGCGATAGCTGCAGCGATAAGATCACGGAGGTATACAGCGAAAGCAGAGGCAACAATAATCAGAACTGGGACAACAATGTGTACCAGGTTGATTAACAATTCATAGAGCTCCATTTTATTCCTTCACCTCCTCCTTTATTTTTTTATAAACTTCTTCTTCAACATTTTTTACAGATTTCTTGGTAATTGGTTTACCTGCTAGATCATCAACTACTGCTTTAGCTGGTTTAACACCGCTTCGATGTGCCGCTCGGGCGATAGCATGAGCACCAGTGGGGTTAGTCAATAGTATTGCGACTAGTGCAGCAGCGGTGTGAATCATGAGAATGCCTCCATCAGCATTAGTTGGAGTCTGTATCCACATTTTTAAACCAAGGATTATCACAGATCCGCAGATGAAAAT
>Ga0272441_10002597_pt1 | contig 36265 bp, 28 predicted proteins | sample SSMProp6N_FD_193582 | JGI IMG/M metagenome (GOLD analysis project Ga0272441, IMG submission 193582) | Marine sediment archaeal communities from Little Sippewissett salt marsh, Falmouth, MA, United States - SSM-Prop-6N | ecosystem: Environmental > Aquatic > Marine > Wetlands > Sediment ...
TCCGCGGGTCGATACCATCCATCAGAGGCCTCCTTGCCGATAGCGATGGTTCGTGTGACACCCATCTCATCGACAAGCGGGGCCTCTTTTTATCGGCCCAAACGCCTTAACTTAATGCCATTGGTGTGTGTCACCGGAACTCGGGAGTTACCAGAACTTCCACCACGGCTTATCTTCGGCTGTGGTGTTGTCTCCTGCCATTTCGTCGGGATAAACGATGGTCTCAGACTGGGGGTCGAAAAGGGCCAGACCGTGCTTGTGTGCAAGACTTGCGATCAAATCCAAGCAGTACTCAGCCTTGCTCCAGACACAGGACATGATAACGTGGCCAGGGGACCGGTCGTGCGCAATACTCCATGGGCAGTAGTCCTGATCATCAATCTTCTCGTCTGGAACATCATCGATCTCGGGATGGACGCTGACAAGCTCTTGGTAGAACGCATCCACAGCGGGATTCGGCACAACGCCGCCGGTGTCTCCCTCACAGAGCCTGATGTAGGTGTTAGCGGCTTCCTGGTCGCTCATTCGGGTGGCAGGATACCATACGGCCAGATCGTAACTCATGTCGGTTTCCCTGAAAGGGTGTTGGTAGTGTACCACACTCGATGAGTCGTAGCAACCACCGTCGGCTTCGGTGATGTCTGCACTTGGGGCATACCATGGGTGACATTTTCAAGAGGGCTCGGGCCGGGTGCCCGTTGCGAATACCGGCTCGGACCTACAATGCCTTCCTCGACGCCGCCCGCGCCCACCGTGACGGGCAGGAGGATGTGGGGCGCGAGGCCCACTCCGCCGGGGTTATCTGGGGACACAATACCGTTTTCTCTCCCCCCCTCCTCTCTTGCCGGAATCACCGAACACAAGCCGCCGGTCCAGCCGACGCTCCGGCCGACGCTCCGGCCGACGCAGAACGAAGAACGCAGTTCTGGGCAGTTCTGGTGACACACACAGTTCTGGTGACACACACCTTATCTCCCGCGTTTCGCCTTCGGACCCGGTTTGCGCCGCCGGAGGCGGCGGCCCAGGTCGGCTTCGAGGCGGGCGATGAATCCCGCATCGCCCAGCGGCCGGCCCGTCCGACCGTGACGCCGCAGCCGCTCGAGCATCGCCTCGTCCTCCTCGGCAGCGAGGAACGCCCGCCAGTCGGTCACCTCGGCCGTCAGGGGTCCGCCGGGGGCGATGAGCGCATCGCCCCGGCCCTCCATGTGCGCCCGGGCGCTCGACCACGGCCACTCCCACGCCTGCGGCACCAGGCCCGCCCGCACCGGGTTCCGTTCGACGTACCGGGCGGCCGCCAACGTGTGGGCGGCGTCCATCGGGCACGAGGCGAAGCGGCCCTACCACAGGTACCCCCGCCAGCCCTCGCGGAAGTTGATGCGGCGGGTGTACCGCCGATGGGCCTCGCCGACGGCCCGGGCCAGGGCCTCGGCCGTCTTGGGCACTGCGATCAGGTGGACGTGGTTCGGCATGAGGCACCACGCCCAGATGGCCACGCCGCGGGCGCGGCACGAGGCGGCCATGAGGCGGACGTACGTGCCGTAATCGTCATCGCCGAAGAAGGTCCGCTGCCGACGGTTGCCGCGCTGCGTGATATGGTGGGGCACCCCCGGCACCACGACTCGTGCGAGGCGGGTCATGGGACCTCGCTATCGCGCCCCGCCGCTCGGGTCAAGCGAATTAAGGTGTGTGTCACCGGAACTCCGGAACTTTGCTTCTGATGCTGGCCAAGGGGGGACACTGTACGTCTTCGCCAACAATAAGCAAACCTTCGGCATCGGCGAGGGCTTCTCGGTCCGGCAAGTCTCGCTCAACCCGGGTATTGCTGTGTTCCGGCGCCGGCGACGCGCCAGGTCCGTTCTTTGAGTTCCTGCCGACGGGTCACGATGCCTTCCCGCCAGCCGAAGTATACATCGTCCGGCGTGACGTTGCAAAGCGCCTCATGGTACCACTCGGCGTTGTATGAGGCCACGAACCGGGCGATCTCGGCACCCAATCCCACCGGCGGCTTCCACACCACGAGGTTCACCCCTTTCTCGTGGGCCTGCGGCCGTGTGGGGCAAAACGATTTTGAGTCCAAAGGCCCGGGGTACAATCAGGTCTAACGAGGTCAAGATAGCGCCTCCAGGGCGCATTGACAGCCAGCCAGGGCGCCGTTTTTTTTATGTGACTTTGTGAGCGGTCTGTCCAGGATCAGTCGGCAACTGCCGTCGTAGAACGTCGGTTGCCCGTAGGGATCGTACACGGTGCGAGTGGATGTTTCCAACGGCGCGGCCGTGGCCTTCGTTCCGCATTGCCACTTTGGGAAGCGGCCCGTCGCTGCGAAGCACGAGCCCGAATTCCGCATTCCGAATTCCGCGTTCCGCGTTCCGCGTTGAAACTGACGGGCACCGGGGAAACGACAAACGACCCTCGGGGGCAAAACGCCCTTGACAAGGGGGCGGTTATGGGTGTCCCCGGAAATCCGCGAATTCCCCAGAATTCGCCCCGCTTCTACTGCCTATCAACCCTGGGCGGCCTTCTCGGTGGCTGCGAGGATGCGCCCATCACTGGATTCCACCATCTCGCATAACACCACATCACCTGGCTCAAATTGCCAAGTCTCAGTAGTGCGGTCGTAAGGTTGACGAAGTATGCGGTATGTATTGTTGCTCACGCGTTTTGCCCGGACGGGCTTCCACACCTCGACGCCTTCGCCAAGAAGCGCAACGTAGATTTCGGCAATGTCGGTCATGGCACGTCTCCACTGGAAGGCCCGTACTTGAACCCGGGCCCACCCACATGAATGACTTCGTTGGTGACGGTATCTACGACTACGGATTGTCCGGTCTTCGGATGAACATACCGTATGGCGGGGTTGCCAGTCGCCTTGTTGATGGCACGAATCTGCTGCCCAGACTTGATGGCGTCCCCGATCTGCTGCTTGGTCCACCCTCGCGGACCCATCTGCCTCGTGATCTTATCCGTTATTCCTACACGGGCATTTAGGGTGGGGCTATTCCACCTCGCCACACCCCAAGCAAACGCACCCGCTTCCCAGGCGGCGAAGTTGCCTATCCGCCCTCCGCGTTCGCCAAAATTGAGTCGCCGGCCATGATCCACCCCCCCTTTGGTACGGCCCTCGATCGCTTCGCCCAAGCCCCAGCCCACCGACAGACCCGGCGTGTTCTTGGTGAGGGCGTTCAAGCCTGCATCGAAGGCGCTCTCGCCACGGGCGATGTCCGCCTCGTGATCGGCGACCGTCCGCTCCACGCGGCGCCAGGGCATCGCCATGTCCGCCGCGGTGTTGGCGAGCGAAGTCCCCACGTTCCTTGCCACAGCCGAAAGGAATGCACCCCACCAAGAAAAGTCGGACTCTTCCCGATTTGTCGGGCACTCTTTCTCCGTTTTGGGCGGCGGATTGTCGTCGACGTCATCCCCCAGCAACACTATAATAGGATCCTTCCACTCGGCCCTCCACTCCAGAGTCCTCGTCTCCGTCCTCATCTCGTCGGGCTTGTACAACAAAGTCATCATCTCCGCCAGGCCCATCGGGTCTGTCACAGACTCGGGCGAATTCCCGCAGTAGGCGTACAGACTCATCCCATCCACGTACCCCAGGGGGTCGCGTTGGAGCCAGCGGCCCAGGGTGGGATGATACATCCGGTGGCGGACGTGATACAAGGATGTTTCCGCGTCCAACCGGTAGCCGCAGAAGAGGATCTCGTTGGCGACGTCGGAGGCGCCGTCGGTGTCGGTGGTCCATTCCTCGTCGTCGCCGCCGGCGGTGGTGTCCGGGTCGACGCCGTCGGCCCCGTTCAACACGAGGACCTTGCCGTAGGGGTCGTAGACGTAGCGTTCGAGGACCTTGCCGAGGTCGGCGTCGCCGGGCGTGCCCTGGACGAGGGCCGTGACGTTGAAGTTGGCGTCGGTGACGTAGAAGAGGCGCTCGTCGAGACCGGAATCGGCCTTGCCGAGATCGCCGGTGGCGGTGCTGGCGTCCGTGTCGCGGTCGCGGAGGACGGGGGCGTCGATGTAGCGCGGCGACCAGACGTACTGCATCTCCACGTCCAGGTTCTCGGGTTGGGCCCCCACGGCCTCGACCAGCAAAATGCACGGTCCGGCAAAGGACGGTCCGGATACGGTGCGAATGGGTGTCTCCGGCGGCACGCCTGTGGCCTTCGTTCCGCATTCCGAATTCCGCGTTCCGCATTGGAACGGACGGGCACCAGGGAAACAACCCTCGGGGCAACACGCCCTTGACACGGGGGCGGTTATGGGTGTCCCCGGAAATGCGAAATGCGCCCGGAAATGCACCCGGAAATGCACGGAAATCGTCCCAGAAATCCTGGAAATCTCCAACTCCTCAGCGCGTTCCTACCCTTCGGCTGAACCCCATGCCGTATAAGCCTTGCAGGATACTATTGGGTTATCCTTATTACGAAGATCAATCATTGCTTCCACAACTTCGGCTTCCCACTCCCCTCCAGTAGATGAGAACCGTTTCTCGACCCGAGCGCGAAGAATGGGGGGCGTGCCCTCCAAGAACCACTGACCTATGATCCAGGTATCGGCGTCTATGCGCCGTCGGGGGCCAGCAAGGGTATCCCCCTCATATACAAATCGGGCGTCCTCAATTATCTCCTCACGCTTGGCCTCCAGCATTTTCCTGATAGCATCCTCGATGGCACCCAAATCCGGTTCGCCCGCCATAGCGTCTCCTCCCATATCAACCGCACATCCGGACAATAACGCAAAGACCCCAAGCACAGCGACAGATCGAGTTACATTCATTCTTGGTCTCCCTAGTGACGAACCAGAACCCAAAAGCATGCCGGAAATCACCTTTCTGCCCGTTGGGCCGCCGCAACCCCGTGTCGGCTACTCAGAGAGGATACAGACTTAGCACTTTCGCTACAATTGCCCGCGATCTTATGGAAACGGCAAACCCTAAAGGCCAAAACCAGTCACGAGCCTCTTGCGCGGTTCGCGGCGACCGATTCGCCGATATGGCAAGTCTGTCCCCCGACGCGTTCCATACCTCCTATCGACACTGCGGCGTATCGCCTCACGATTAAGCAGCTGTTGCCCGTCTGGCCCCGTAGTCCTGAACTCCGGGCGTTCCGGTGGGAACCCCCGGTCCAAACGCCACTTCTCAGTCGTGATGAATGCATCATATTCTTTTGCGGCGCGCGTGGGCGGCGTAGCGGATCGATCCCTCCGCCTCTCTGCCTCGAAGGCCGCGTGCTGCTTGGCATGCTGGGTTTCGTGAATACAGGTGGCGGCGGCATCTAGCGCGGTTGTGGTTCCGTCAATTGCTATCTCCCGTCTGGACCGGCTGTGGTAGCCCCTCTCAACGACGGGAACAGGCTCACCGACCGGCGTCGTATAGGTGTCATCCGTGTAGGTTTGTATGTGATAGCTCACAGGCTGCATTTGATATACTGTGTAATTCTCATCAAGGATGCGGAGGGCTTCTCTCCCTCTTGGATCTTGCCGGAGAATCGCTTTGACATCTCTAACATCCCAATTCCACCATTCGTCGTCGCTTCCACCTCCCCCTACACTGCGGCTCCCTTCCGCGCCCCTGCCGGGCGGGAACTTGCCGTCCCGCTTCGCGTCCCCGAGTTTGCGTCTGGCCTGCTCCTGCTGATCGGGCGGCAGACCGTCGAAACGTTCCTTCGCCTCCTGAGGACCGCAGTTCCCGCCCAGGATATCGTCCACCAGTTTCTGGGCCGAGTCCGCGCACTGACCCATCGGGTCCGTCGCCCCGAGGGGCCCGCTGCCGCAGTACTGGTAGAGCGACAGGCCGTCAACGTACCCCAACGGGTCGCGTTGGAGCCAGCGGCCCAGGGTTGGATGATACATCCGGCGGCGGACGTGATACAAGGATGTTTCCGCGTCGAAGCGGTAGCCGCAGAAGAGGACTTCGTTATCGTACGCGCTGGTCGCCGAGGGGTTCGCCCAACTGCCGTCGTAGAACGTCGGTTGGCCGTACGGGTCGTACAGCACCCGCTCGACCACGTCGCCGTCGGGCTCGACCAGGGCGGTGGTGTTGAAGTTCGCGTCCTGGGTGTAATAGAGGTGCTCGTCGCCGGCATCGGTGCAGTCCCCGTCGGAGTTGTCGTCCCGGTCGCGCAGGACGGGGGCGTCGATGTAGCGGGCGCCCCAGACGACCTGGACCGTCACGGTGGTGGCGACGGTGTCCTTGTTCTCGGTGGAGACGTCGTCCGCGACGCGTTCCTCCAGGACCTGCCAGCGGTTGGAGTAGTAGAAGTCCGTGCGGTCCCAGGCCTCGCCGTCCTTGACGATGCGGGCGATGCGGCGGCCGAGGGGCGTGTCGGCCGGCCCTTCCGCTCCGCTCCAGGCCCGGCCGACCCGCCGGACCCCGGTCCGAACGTGTAACCCATGTGCCCGGTCTAAAGCGCTACCCATGTAACCGGTTGCACAGTCCTTCAAAGATCAAGAAATGCGACGCCGCGCAGAACATATCTCCGGCAAGCCCGACCGGATTCTCCACCATCGATAGAGGCTCCACAAGGGCGTTCAGTGGCGTCTCGCCACATCTTAAACATATAGTACAATGTGAAATGGGCATGTGCCAGCGCTGGCTGCGTAAGCACATTGGTTCGGGTTCTTTCAGCGCATTTTCAGCGCGCACCTGCCCCGGGACGCCAAGACTCGCCATCACCTGGCAGGACGGGGTGTCAGGTAACGTTTACGGCGGGAGGGGCGTAAGCGGCGCACCCGTCGCCGCTTGGCACGATATGTCGCTACGTGACCATGGTGCGCCCGGGGTGACTCGAACACCCGACCTGCGGTTTAGGAAACCGCCGCAGGATTCCGTAAGTACTTCTGAAAAAGGTACTTGCAACGACCCCCGCGAGTGCTTGGCGCTCTGCTTGGCGCCGATTTCCGAAAACTGGCCCGACCTGGCCGCCGTCGCGAAGGCGTGGCCGAACCTGCCCGCGGCCGTCAAGGCGGGCATCGTGGCAATGGTGAAAGCCGCGCAGGGTACTTGACCCGAAGCCAAGGAGAACGACACCATGCAGAACGCGACCCGCAACAAGGGCGGCCGGCCAACGCGGTGCACGCCGGAACTGGCCGAGGCCCTCGGCGCCATGGTGGTGCGCGGGGCGTCGATCAAGCACGCGGCCGAGGCCCAGGGGGTGCCGCGCAGCCTCGTGTACGACTGGATGGAGAAGGGCAAAGCCCCGGATAACGAGCCGTACACGGGGTTTTCGGACACCCTGAGGCGGCTTTTGGCCCAGGCCCAGGCAGAGGCCGAAATCCGGGTCTATGAGGGGCGAAAGGGCTGGCGGGGCGCCGTCCGGTGGCTGGAGGCCAAGGACCCCGACACGTGGCGGCGGACGGAGCGGCGCGACATGTGCCACCGCATGACCGGGGCCGATATCACCATCCCCTTTACCGAGCCGGGCCGGGAAGCGGCGGACGCGGCGTGCAAGGCGTTGGAGGACGCCCTCGCGGCCGGGCCTGACGGTGCCGCCGCCGCACAGCGCAACGCCGAGGCCGACCAGCAGGCCGTCGCGGCCGAGGTGGGTGCGGCATGACCCCCACAAGCCCCGCAGCCCTCGATCTACGCCGAAGGCCATGCAGGCAGCCGTCTGACACCCCGTCTGCCCGTGAGAAGGCCACAGGCGGCCCCTGACGGCCTCAGACGGTACGACGGGGACCAGAGCGGGGAAGCGGGAACGTGCGAAGAAGCCGGCAGCCGTCCGGCCCGTGGATTGGGGTCCTGGGACGGCTTGCGGAAAGCCCCTCGGCGGGCTGTCACAGGCGATCAGGTCAAGGGACAGGTAAGGAACGCGACGATGGGCAAGAACACCGCGACGGCCAAGCGCCGGCGCCGCACCGCGAAGGCCGAACCCGAAAAACAAACGGCAAGAAACGGTCACCAGGGGCGGGACACGCAGGGCCGGTTTGCGGCCGGCAATCCGGGCGGGCCCGGTCGTCCGGCGGGCGTCCCGGACAAGATCAACCGGACCATCAAGGACGGCATCCTTGAAGCCTACGAGCGGCGGGGCGGCGTCCAGTGGCTCCTGAATCTGCCCGACAGGGAGTTCGTCCGGCTGCTGACGAAAGTGCTGCCCAAGCAGGTGGCGGCTGACGTGGACCTGCGCGCCTGCGGCGATCTGGCGGCGGCGATGCGGGCGATGAACGATGAGGAGTTGCAGCGCTTGGCGCATGCGACGGGCGATGCCAATGGAGAAAGGCGAGACTGCCATGAGGAAGGCTGAAACACCGTCAACAAACGGGGATAACGGGAACGGGCCGGTCGCGATCCGCGACGCCAAGGGCCGATTCCTGCCGGGCAACCCCGGCGGGCCGGGCAACCCCCAGGCCGGCAACGTGGGCAGGTGGCGGCAGGCGTTGGCCGAGGCCGTGTCCGCCGAGGATCTGGGTGAGGTAACCCGCAGGCTGGTGGAAGCGGCCAAGGCCGGCAAACCGTGGGCGGTGCGGGAACTGCTGGATCGCTGCCTCGGCAAGCCGCACGTGCAGATCGGCGTTGAAGCGGAAGCCCACTCCATCAGAGAGTACACCGAGGAGGAGGTGCTGGAAGCGCAACGTCTTGCGCGGCTGCTCCTGGAGGACAGGCAGGCCGAGGCGGCAGGAGCGGCCGAAGTGCCCGAAGTGCCCGCGAGCCGGGGACCGGGCTGAGGCGAAGGGCTGGGATCAGGGCAACGGTGACGCCGGGAGGCTTTCCACTTCCCACCCCACCCCCCCCTTCACCCCCCAAGGGGGCGGGGGGTCTGAATCTCATACCCCGCTCTTTCTTGTCGCCCAATTTTGGGCCGCCGTTCAACATGCAGCAGCGCCCGGAAGTGCACACAGAAAAGGCTCCCCAGCGGTCCGCGACTGAACGCGCCGACCAAGCCGTCCAGGCGACCTCCCGCAAGGCGTTGGCGGCACACCCGAAAGACGCACGCCGGCCCGACGCGGGCTTTTGAGTGCTCCCCCCCCACCCGGCTCAAGGAGGCCGCAGGAGCGGCCAGGGAGGCTTTCCGACATCCACCGGCCGAACGTGCCGTCCAAAAGCGACAGCCGCCGCCCAAACATGGTTGCAGAATCCCACCCGACCTGTAAGATGGATTCCGATGCTTCTGCAGCCTTCAACGTAGGCACCCCACACCAACGGAGGGCGGCCTCTCGTGGCGAAGAAGACCAAGGCACCTCAGAAACGCGTCGGCAGCGACCTATTCATCGTCGATAACAGCGACGCCGACTGGAAGGTCCTCCAGTACCTGCACGACTGGTGCCAGTTCTCCAGGCAGATGGACATCGCCACCGGCTTCTTCGAGGTCGGTTCTCTCCTGGCTCTTGACGAGGAGTGGCAGAAGGTCGATCAGATCCGCATCCTCATGGGTGACGAGGTTGCCCCCCGCACGAAGCAGATGTTCACTGAAGCCCTCGGCCGCATCACAGGCCACCTGGACGGCAGCCTGGAGCACGAGAAGGAGACGAACGACTTCTTGGCTGGAGTCCCCGCTATCGTCGAGGCCATCCGCTCCGGGAAGATCGCCTGCCGCGTCTACCGCAAGGACCGCTTCCACGCCAAGGCCTACATCACGCATGCCCGCCAGGAGGTCATCGGCTCCTTCGGTCTCGTCGGCTCGTCCAACCTCACCTATCCCGGCCTGACCGAGAACGTCGAACTGAACGTTCAGATCACCGGCCGCCAGGTCACAGCCCTACAGGAGTGGTACGAAGAACACTGGGACAAGGCCGAAGACGTCACCCCCGACATCCTCCGCACCTTCGAGCGGCACACCCGCGAGTACACGCCGTTCGAGGTATACGCCAAGGCCCTCCAGGAGTTCTTCCGCAGCCACGAGATGACTGCCGGCGAATGGGAAGGTTCGGCGTCCAGGATGTTCCCGGTCCTCGCCTCCTATCAGAAGAAGGGCTATGAGGGCCTCCTGAAGCGGGCCCGGAAGTACGGCGGCGCCCTGCTCTGCGACGGCGTCGGCCTCGGCAAGACCTTCATCGGCCTGATGCTCATCGAGCGGCTGGTCATGCACGAAGGCAAACGGGTCGTCCTGTTCGTGCCCAAGGCCGCCCGCGAATCCGTCTGGGAAGACAAGATCACCCGCTACATCCCGGAACTCTTGGGCGGCTTCCTTCCATTCCGTATCTACAACCACACGGACCTGCAGCGCAAGAAGCACCCCATCCCCATGCAGCTGAAGCAGATGCGCGAGCAGGCGGACGTGGTCGTCATCGACGAAGGGCACCACTTCCGCAACCGGGGTCTGAAGGGCGAGGAGGATGGCGAACGCCGCAGCCGGTACTGGGAGATGTTCGACATCTGCGAGGGCAAGCAGGTCTATCTGCTCACGGCCACGCCCGTCAACAACCGCTTGACCGACTTCCAGCACATGGTGGAACTCTTCTCCCGCGGCGAGGCGGACTACTTCAACATGGCTCCGCTGGGGATTCACTCGTTGCGCGGGCACATCCTCAAATTGGAGAACGCCGTTGAACGAGCTGCCCGTGAGCGCGAGAGGCAACTCGGTGGCAACGGCGATGGTGACCCCGACGTGCCGGACACCAACCTGGCCGAGGCCCAGGAGGTCCTCCGCGACGACTCCCTGTTCCAGGAACTCGTCGTCCAGCGGAGCCGCGCCTTCGTCAAAGACTCGCTCGCCGAAGAGGACGGCGAGATCCTCTTCCCCGAAGCCGCTTCGCCCAGGGTCGTCCCGTACTCCGTGAAGCAGACCTACGGCAAGCTCCTCAAGATGGTGGATGACGCTTTCCACCGGACCAAGCCTCTCTTCTCCCTCACGATGTACTACCCGTGGGAGTACTACACTGGCGACCCCGCCGATCTCAAAGAACAGGAACTGGCGATGCAGGTCGGCCGCCAGCGCCAGGTCGTCAGCCTCATCCGCACCGCCTTCCTCAAACGGTTCGAGAGTTCCGTCCGGGCCTTCGAGGCCTCGTGCCGCACGCTCATGAAGAAACTCATCGCCTTTTACCAGGTGCACGCCGATGACAAGCGTGAGCAGGACCGCCTGGAGAAGTGGCTCATCCGCAACAAGAAGGTCACCGGCTATGACCCGCATCGCCAGACCCATCTTTTCAGCGACGACCTCCAACTCGAACTCGCCGACGAAGACGTGGTCGAACCCGAGTTCTTCGAGAAGGCGGCCGAGGGCAAACTCGATCCGGACAGGTTCGACATCCCCGAAATCCTGAGCGACACGCTCGAAGACCTGAGCACTGTCGCCGAGTTCCTCAAGGAACTCGCCCAGTTCCAGCCGAAGCAAGACAAGAAACTCCAGGCCCTCATCCAACTCCTCCGCGGTCACGTCAGCGGCCTAGGCGACGTGGCCCTGCAGCGTCAGAAGATTCTCATCTTCACCGAATTCAAGGACACCGCCCGCTATCTGGAGGAGCAACTCCGCGAGACCGGCGTCGAGGGCGTCGTGGAGATCGATTCCGAAACCGCAGGCCAGCACCAGACCCGTACCCTCAAGCGCTTCTCTCCGTACTACAACGGCTCATCCAGCTCCGAACTCCAGGCCGGCGGCCTCGACGAAATCCGCATCCTCGTCTCCACCGATGTCCTGTCCGAGGGACTGAACCTCCAGGATGCCCGCCGCCTCATCAACTACGACCTGCACTGGAACCCCGTCAGGCTCATGCAGCGCATCGGCCGTATCGACCGCCGCATGGACCCCGAGGTCGAGGCCCAACTCCTGGCCGACCATCCGGACCAAGAGAACATGCGGTACGAAATCCGTTACTACAACTTCCTGCCGCCCGATGAACTCAACGAACTCCTCAGCCTTTACAAGACCGTCACCCACAAGACCCTCCGCATCAGCAAGACCTTCGGCATCGAGCACGGCCAACTCCTGCGGCCGGACGACGACTACGACGTGCTCCGCGATTTCGTCCGCCAGTGCGAAGGAACCAAGTCCCGGACCGAGGAGATGAGCCTCGAACTCCAGCGCCTCCTGGCCGGGGACCCCGACCTGGAAGAACACCTGAACCGCTTCCCCAACCGCGTCTTCAGCGGCAAGGAGGCCACGCAGCCCGAATCGCGCGGCGTCTTCTTCTGCTACGCCCGCCCCGCAAAGGACCCAGAGAGCGGCGAGTGGACAACCGAGGCTGGCGACGTGAAGTGGTATCTGTACGACGTCGCCACCGAAAACGTCATCGAGGACCCCGGCGAGATCATCGGGGTCATTCGATCCACGCCGGACACGCCCCGCGTCTGCAGAGCCGAGCAGGAGACCCTCACGGACATCCGCAAAAAGATGGACGCCTACATCAAGAAGAACTACCTTCGGAAGGTGCAGGCACCCGTCGGCGTCAAGCCGATCCTCAAGGCCTGGATGGAACTCTCGTAACGGAGGAAGAAGGGGGTAGCACGTGGCCCTGGAAGAAGCGGTCCGCAACGTCGAAGACCTCGAAGGGCTGTTCGCGCTGCTTCGCGACGAACTCGATTGGCCGGTTGAGCCGAAATCGCTCCAGGACGACGGCACCTTCTCCTGGTCCGCAGAAGAACTCCGGCTCGACGATTCAACGTCCCGGCGCATATCCGACGGCAACATTCAGCAACTGCGGCTGCCCACGAGCAACCAGCCCTGGGGAATCTTTCTCGTCGAATTCACCGATGGCCACGTCTACCGCACCGCCCTCCGCCAGGTCCTGCGCGGCCTTGTCCCGAGCCGCCGTCGCGCCTCCCACCTTCCGGCGTGGCGGCACGACAATCTGCTGTTCATCTGCACCACGAGTGGCTACGACCGTTTCACGTTCGCACACTTCGGCGGCAAGAAGCAGCAGAAGGCCAAACTGGCCACCTTCGGATGGCAACACGGCGACGAATACATCCGCACGCTGTGTGAGTACAACCTGCCCGCGCTCCGTTTCCCCGAGGATGAAGGTGGGGATGAACAGGCGTGGCTCTCGGCATGGTCCCAGGCATTCGACAAGGAGCCACTCACCCGGGAGTTCTTCAAGTGCTTCCAGGATGTGCTGGAAGCCGTCAAGGCAGATCTGGAGAAGCACCAGCCGAATCTCGACAAGCAGCCCGATCGCAGGTCCGCCCAGGTCTACAGCCAGGCACAACTCCTTCTGGAGCGCCTCATCTTCTGCTACTTCCTGAAGAACCGTGGATGGCTTGCCCAGGACCGCGAGTTCATGGTGAAGCACTTCGGGCCGTACCGCGACCGACCCGACGAGTTCTCATACTACGAGGAGTTCCTGGAAAAACTGTTCTGGTCCCTCGCGTCTCCGCCTCGTTCCGACTCCTTCCGGTTCAGCGACGTGCCCTTCCTGAACGGCGGTCTCTTCGACGACGACGAATTCGACCCCAAGAAGCGGAAGAACAACCCGCCCCTGAAGGTCCGCAACGCCACGTTCGCCAAGGTCTTCCGTGACCTGCTCGAAGCGTTCAACTTCACGGTCTGCGAAGATACCCCGCTCGACCAGGATGTGGCCGTGGACCCGGAGATGCTCGGGAAGGTCTTTGAGTCCATCGTCCTTCATGCCGAGGCGGCCGACCCCGACGCTGTAGCGCCCGACAAGCGCAAGGCCACAGGCTCCTACTATACGCCCCGCATCGTGGTTCACTTTATCTGCCGCGAAGCCTTGCTTCAGTGGCTGAAGACCCAACTCGGCGAGGAATGGACGCCTCGGCTGAAGGCCCTCTTTGACATTGACCCCACCGATGGCCTCGATGACGAGGAGATGGACCGTCTCCGTGAAACGGTCGCACCCGCTGAAGGCTCGCAGTTACAGGAACTCCTCAGGGGAGTCACGTGTTGCGACCCGGCCGTCGGCTCCGGGGCCTTTCCGGTGGGCCTCCTGCACGAACTCGTAAACCTCCGCCGTGTTTGCGAAGCGGCCGCCAACGGTTATGTGGACCCGGTCCGCAGAACCGGGACGGAGTGGGTCCACAAGACCAAGGAAGACATCGTCGAGAACTGCCTGTATGGCGTAGACCTTCAGCAACAGGCCGTCGAAATCTGTCGCCTGCGCCTCTGGCTCAGCCTCGTCGTGGACTATGATATCGGCGTGGACCCCTTCGAGGCGGACAAACCCGCCTTCCGGCAGGCCATTGGCCGCATCTCCCAACTGCCGAACCTGGAAATGAACTTCCACCGCGGCGACAGCCTTCACGGCCACGTGTCCGGCGTTCCGGTCATCGTCGAAGGCTTCGCCATGCGGCAGCACCAGAGAGAGATGGAAGCCATCCGGAAGTTGGGCACCAAACTGCACCACGCGAAATCCGGTGAGCGCAAACGCAAACTCAGGGTAGAGATCCTTCAGCGCCGCTTCGATCTGACGGAAGCGGTACTCAAAGAGGAACTCCGCAAGTTACGGAACCGCGATGCCGAGATCGCTGCAGTTCTCTTTCAGGAAACGACCTCCGACGCCGAGAAGCGCCGCCGCCTGGCGGAGGAGATCGAACACGCTCAACGGGCTATCGCAGGAATTCAAGACAACCGCAGGGAACTTGGTCGGCTCGCAAGCCGCATCTACGATCCGGACTTCTATCCGGAACTCCGGCGCCTCGAGGGAGCCGACTTCGACAGCCCCTTTAATTTCTCCTGGCGTCTGGACTTCCCTTCGATCTTCGGCCGCGAACCGGCGGGCTTTGATATCGTGGTCGGCAATCCACCATTCGTCACCGCCCGCAACCCGGAGAAAAGAGAACTATACCGGGCGCGCTGGCCCGTGGTGTGCTATCGCACGTACCAGTTGCTTGCTCCCTTCTTCCAACGTTCTTTCGGGCTTCTGTCGCCAGGAGGTCAACTCGGGTTCATTGTCTCCAACGCCTTCGCAACCAGAGATTTCGGCAAGCCGCTCATTGAACAGCTCCTCTCTTCCGTGTGTCTTCAGAAGGTCGTGGACTGCTCTGGCCTTATGTTCCCGGGGCATGGAACGCCAACGTGCATCGTCCTTGGGCAGGCGGCCAGGTCGGATGGGAAGGGCCAAGTCTGTGTGGTTGGGATTCTCCCAGGCGGGGGCGACCTTCGGACGCCTCCAGAGCAGAGCGCACTTTGGCACGCTATCGAGGAGCACCACGACGCCCCCGGCTATATCGACCAGCGCATCGTGGTGTCAGCGCGTAGTCATCGTGAACTGGCCCGATGGCCGTGGCGGTTCGACGTGAGCGGAGAGCGTACGAAGCAGAAGATCGAGGCTGCATGCGCAGACACGTTATCCTCGTTTTTGGTTTCCCCCATTGGGAGGATACTTGCTACAAGCGCGAATGACATCTATCAGGTCCCACCTGATTTGGCCCGGAGGACAGGCCTGGAACTTGAAGTCCTAGCAGCCTTTTCGCACGGGGAGGAAGTGCGCGACTGGCATCTTGCCAGCGAAGAGTTGCTGCTTAAGCCCTACGACTCCGATTGGAATCTTGTCAATCTACATCAATATCCAAGACTCGCTGAATTCATGGGCCAGTTTCGAGAACAGTTGGGCGCTCGACGGGACTTCAGCGGGGATTCTTATGATGAGGCTGGGCGGCCTTGGTATGAGTACCATCAGCTGGACGAAAGAAAAGTGCCGGCTCCCCACGCACTGGTGTTTCCACTTATAGCCACCCACTACCACGCTGTTCTTGTTGACCACGAGAGGCTCTTTGATCAACACGGCCAGATTGCAAGGATTCAAGCAGGCTCGCCTGCAAGATGGCACCTTGCGGCCGCACTCGCCAACAGTGCTTGTGCCCTCTTCTGGTTGAAGCAGTTCTGCTACAACAGGGGGGCCGGTCAGGATGAGGAGAGAGACAGGTTCGAGTTCGCCGGGGGGAAGGTTGAACAGTTACCTGTAGCTCACTCCGTTGCCCAAGCCATGGAGGGGAATGGTGGCCACCTCACGGATCGGCTCATGGCTTGGGCCGAGTCGTGCTGGCAGCGCGCGTGCGAGTTGCAGTCCCATACTATGCGCAGGATGTTCGAGAAACCGGGCGAGGCCTACAGTCAGTGGAACGCGTCTCTTCCCTGCCGTGAAACACGGAATGAGGGTACTGATTCGACCTTTTCAGACTCTGGCGACCTGCGAGCAACCCTGGATCGTGTTATCAGGACGCGGGAAGGCCTACGCCGAGCCATGATCGCCCGCCAGGAAGAGATGGATTGGCTCGTCTATCAGGCCTACGGCCTGATCGAGGACGCCGGACCGGCGCTGCCCGATGAGGATCTTGTCCTTGCCCGCGAAGAGCGGCCGTTCTGTCTCTGGCAGACGGCAGAGGGGGAATACGACGAAGCAATCCGCCTCATTCCGGCCGACTGGTCGGACGCGAAAAGGGAGCTGTGGAGGAAGCGGCTTCAGATCATCCGGGACAACGAGCACGTCCGCCGCATTGAACAGCCGGTCTACAAGCGCCGCTGGGATGAGCAATACAAGATCGGCAACCGCTGGGAGTGCGGCCAGCCCGCCTACGATGCCGAGTTCCTCGACGCCTTCGACTGGTGGCTCTCCGAAAAGGCAGAGTGGCACCTGGAACACAAGGCTCAAGGCGCAATGACCTTGGCCCACTGGACGACCGCCCTGTGGAATGACACGCGCGTGCAGGCCGCCTGGCAGGTGGCCGCGGAGGCCGGTCAGCGCCTTGAAGCCTGGAAGGAGGAACAGAAGGGCGATTCGGCCGAGCCTCCCGAACTGGATGCGAGCCGCGCAGCCTTCGCACGCCACTTCAAGAAACTCGTCAAAGACCAGGCCGTGCCCGAGGGCATCCCGTTTGCCGTGCCGTGGGATGAACTGAAAAGGAAGAAGGTGCGTGTCCCCGCTTCGGTGAGGCGCATCCGCGGCAAGTTGAACGTGCCACGCGAGCGGTTCTGGATCACCGAGGACGGGGCCTACCGCCAGGCCCAGCCCTTGGGCCCTGTTTCGGGTAACCCGTCAGGCAGCAAGCCCGCCCAGAGAAAAGGATCAGCGGGAAAAGGCAGCAAGGGCAACTTCAAGTTGCGTTCCGCCACCCGAACCGTCACGGGCCGCCTGGACATGGGCCACGGCAAGGCGCATGCGCGCCGGTCGCGCGCGAAGAAGGCCCCGGCCCGCAAGGCGAAGTCGGGCTCTGTCTCCATCAACGACTTCGACCGCGACCAGTTGAAAGACACCCTCCTGGAAGTCGTCGGCACCGACTGGACCGAACGCGACGACGCCATCCGCGCCGCCGCCCGGAGCCTGGGCTTCAAGCGTACCGGCAAACGCATCCAGGCCGCCTTCAAATCCGCCATCACCGGCCTTCTCCGCCAGCACCGCCTTGAATCCGACGGCTCGGAAATACGCAGAACATCATGAGCTTAGCTGACATGACATTCTGGGAATGGGCTGGCACTGCCGTGCTTCTTGGTTTGTCAGGCGGCGCGGCAAGCGGCATCGCTGTGATGCTTTTGAAATGGGTTAAGGAGTACCGTGAACGCGGGGCAAGGAAAACCGGCTACCATGCTCAGCAACTGTTAGATCAGTCAGACCGAATCTGCTCTGTCGCAAGGGCTATGCTGGCCCTCGCTCAGGAGAGAGCAGGCCATTCGGTCTTTCGGCAGCAAGCATCGGTTCTCTGGAACACCACGTCAACGTCCGCTTTGCTGAATACTTGGCGTGCACACGCATGGCTGTTGGACAGAAAACGTAAATTGCGGCCACTTCACGAGAGGTTTGAGTGTGCTGTTGAACAGCTTCGCGTAGCGGCCGTGGAATGGCACGACGCCGATCTGGCGTGGCCGCGTTGCTTCTGCACCTAGCGGGGGTTCCCGCTCTTGCGGAGCAGGCGCGCGGCTTAGGGTTGTGAGATTCTGTCAAGCGCCAGGCCGACGACGCCGATGCAAGGCCGTCAGGGGGTTTTCGCGGCACCCAGCGCGTGCGCGCGGGCGCGGGCGCGCGGGCGCGCGTAAGGGTTGTGGGATTCCGTAGGATGCCCGGCTGACGTTCCCCCACTTGGCCCGGCCCCCCGCGGTCCTGGCGCTATCGCCCCCACGTCCACGGTTTCCACCATCGGCGGGTTGCCCGCCGTCGTCTCCGGTGCTGGTCTTTCAGGATCGCCTCCCATTCCCACCCGCACGCTGAGCAGTACACACCATCGTCGCAATCCCCGAAAGCGAACTGCGCAAGCGTCCCGCAGTGCGGGCAGACCCGCTGCCCCATGAGCGTCTTCTTCATGTCGAAGGCCGCGCTTTGGATGCCAGCCCTGCGAAACAGCCACAACCCGCGCGCTGACAAGTTGGCTTCAGCCGCGTCAGGGGACAGCCCCCGGAAGACGCAGCACCGCTGAAGCGCGAGGGCCATATCCTCCGACGTGAGGTAGCCCACGCGGTACGTGTACTTGACCGTCCGCCTGCCTCGATGCGCAAGCCACGTCAGAGGCTCATACCCGTTCAACGTCAGTTTGCCCAGACCCAGGTAGGCAGTGGCAACGTCGGTCAGCCTTTCGTTGGCGTCCGTATCGGCCTCGCGAACGTTGTGGGCCGCCAGGAAGTGATGCGTCAACTCGTGGGCGAGGATGCCCCCCATGACCAGGGGCGAGTGCTTGTTGGTGATCGCCACGCGAACGCGGCTGAAGCACGGCCCTTCGTGAATGATCATGCCCGGCGGCTCACCGTCCTGAGTCCAGTCGTGATCGGCGCGGACGAGCGGTTCAGACGGGCCGATCCAGGGTTCGATGACGGGCGCCGTTGCCGCGCCGACGTGCTCGGCGAGTTGCCGCATGCCCGCGTTGAGGGCTTCCGTCGTGCCCTGGGCGATGGACCCGTAGAAGCGGGGCGTCGGCTCAAAGAGAAAACGCCCGCCGGCGTCCAATCGGTACATGCCGAGGTGGGCGCTCAGGAAGGCCAACCTACCTTCTACCCAGCCGCACGTGGCCATCGCGCTTCGCCCTCGCCGCGGCGTTCAACGGGACTGCGGAGCCTACGGCTCAGGTTCCGGTTCTTCTGCTTCGGATGAGGGCGGGTTCTGTAGTTGGCGCGCCTGATCGCGCACCGCCCGCGCCTCATCGGCATACTCCGAGTCGGCGTATTCGGCAAGCACCTTCTCGGCGTAGATGATGGCCTTGGCTGGCCTGCCAGCGAGAAGGAAGTTCTTCGCCATCGAAAGCCAACTCATGCACTCCACGGCCCCTTGATCCTCCGATGGCGCGGGGCCTTCTTCGCCGGGGGCTAGCAATTCGCACTGGTCGAGAATGACTTCGATCGCAAAACGGCCATGAGTGGAGAGAACTGGGGTTACCTTGCCGATTTCACCGGAGAGCGTCATTTCTTCTCCGGGGTCAATCTCAAGCAAGTGGCCCTTGGAGCGCTTCCCCACCCAGGCGGCAAGAAAGATGCGAGGCTCGCTGTTACATTTCGCCAGAACCTTTACGGGGTAGGCTTGGCTCGCTGCTTGGGCGCTGCGAACTCTTTTAATAGTTTCCTGCTTTTCATTTATCTGTTTTCTGCAGTGCTTTACCGTACGCCCTCTGTTGTACATCAAATCTGCTTCGACCATATTAATGTTATTCAGCCAGCCCTTTGCATATTCGGCCTTTTTTTTCGCCCTTTCAGCGATATCTTGGGCCTGTTTAGTATTCATATTAGGCCCCCACCTGGAACCGCCGATCATGGGCTTTGCGCCACTCTCTTGGCCCGGGACAAGCCTCATTTCTCCTTCCGAGGCTTCAGCCAGTGTCATACTCCACTCCACCGACTGTCCTGAGAACGCCTGTTCCAGAAACCACCCCTCCCATTCGTCCACTGCCTTTTCCTTTTGCATTTCCGTCTGCTCATCCATCAGGCCCAGGGAAACGACCTTGCGGTAGAGAAACGAATACAGCGTGCTCGGCGTGGCAAAGGCTTCCGGCCCCAGGACAGCCGGCACGTCAAAGGCCGTCGCCAGCCGTTCCGCGTGGCCGCCGACGGCCCGCCAGTCCGCAGCCGCCAACTGCTCGCCGATGCCCTTCACGTCCTCAACCAGCCCGGCCGCGAGTCCACAGGAGACGGCCTCGCGCGCCGTGAGCGTCAGGATACGCCCCTTCGCCTTCAGCACCTTGCCTTCCCCGTTTCTCTCCAAATCCGCCCCTTCGCCGGTGCCGCGCATGGTGAGGGCGAAGGCGGGGTCGACCATCGCCTCCGCAATCAGGCTGGGGTGTCCCCCGTGCTCTGCCGCCTTGCGGCAGGTGGCCCGCCAGATAGACTGAAACTTCTCCGCCACGTCCGCGGGGAGTTCTTCCACGTTGCCTTTCTCGTCGAGACTGCAGGAGACGGCCCCGCCGATGGTGGCGCTTTCGGTGACGAATATCTTCTCGCAGGCCAGCGTGACCGTCGCCGCAGCCGAGAGCGCCTTGTGCACGTAGGCAACGAAGGTGAGGTCTTTGTGCTTGATGATGAGGTCCACGATCTGCTCGGCGTGGTCGATGAGGCCCCCGCCGCTATCGATTTCGAGTAAGACCGCGGCAGGCTTCAGGCGTTCGGCTTCCTTCAAGTGGGCCTCCATTTGCCCGGCCGTGAAATCCCGGCCTACGGCCCCGGTGATGGGAATCGCGTAGTAGCCGGCCCCGCCGGTGTCAGCGGGTTCCTCGGCCCCCAGCGCGGCAGGCGGCAAGTAATCGGCGCAGGGTTCCAAGCCGAGAGGCGCAGGCGGCAGCAGCACGAGCCCAAGGACAACCAGGAAGGCGCAGACCCGAACGAACGTGCGCATGGCAAGCCCCCCTCACGAGCGGCGGTTTGGGAAAGATGCTGGCGCGTAGGCTACCGCGTGAAGGCAAGGTTCTGCAAGTTTATTCCACACCGGTCCGCGCTCGACGTTGAGCGCCCGGCGCGATAGAATGGCCCCGCCGGGCGGGCCTGATCAGCCCCATGCGACCGCGCCGGGGGGCGGCGATCACCCTCGGCCACTTCCGGCGCGGCCGGCCCCTGGAAAGCGAGGGTGACATGTCGAAGAACGACTCCCCATGTAAGCGCGCCTGTGAAATCGCTCAGTTCGTGCATGCCCTATGGCGGCAGCCCGGTAACGAAGACCAGTTCCAAGAACAATTCACGGCGTTCATACCCGAAGCGGCCGAGTACCGGAAGAAGTTACGTCAGCAGAACCAGACTGAAACAGGGCCGTTGTGGGCGGAAGCGGCCCCCTCCCTGGCCAGTAAGTTCACTCGATTGGCTTCGCTGCACGACCAGTGTTTGCAGGAGACCGAGAAGATCCTCGATGCCGTCCCTGGGGCTACCGGGGACGAGGATCAAGCCTGGTGGGCCTCGGAGTGTGCTTATGCCTGGATCAGGCCGGCCCTGAAAGGGGACACCAAACGGCTGGGAGCGCTTGAGGCATATCTCACAGACGTAAGAGCAGCGCTTGATGCGAACGATACAGGGAGGGTGCGCGTACAAGCACATTCCCCCCTTTGGTTTGAGTTTGCGAAACGTCACGGCCTGACGCGAGAGGAATACCAATCGATACTCGACGGCAATGAGAAGGCTTGGCGGAAAGCGAAGAGGCTCTCTTCGCTTCCCTTTCCCTTGCCCGACATCTACGATGCGGATGACCCGCGCCTTCCGGGTGACGCGTTGGCCGCGGTCAGGGAATATCGGCTTCTCGTGCGGCCTTTGGGGCCTGATCCCGAGCACGACGAAGACCAACTCAGAAAAGCACGCGACGTTGCTCAGGACATCCGCCTTGGATGGTTCTCGAACGACGTTGAATTGGCGGAAGTGCCTATCCCGAATAACCCTGCACACCCGGCCGATGAGGATTTCTTCCGCCTTGAACAGTGGTTCCTGACCGCCGCCCGCGAGATAAGGAGGAAGGTGGCCAGGGAGGGCGAGGTAGCCAAGGGTGCCCCGGCGGCGCGGGATACGGAAGGGGATAACGGCATGTCTGAGCAGGCTAGGGCTCAAGAAATCGCCCACGAGGTAGGCACCCTCCTTGTGCCGCACGAAAATGTCGTGCGCAAGTGCCGAAGCGAGTTCGAGAGGATTTTGGCAGAATGGACTTCACGTATCGAGAAGCAACGAGAAGCGTTCAGGAAGGCCGTGGAGGCGGTATGTGCCGAACGCGAGGCGGTCATTCAGGGGAAGAAAGAACCTCTTCTGACGCGCCCATCCGACAAGCCGCCAAGAAAGGGATACCGGTGGCATCCCTCCTTCGTTGACGAGGTGCAGGCGTGTCCTGTTGGACCTGGGCTGAAGCAAGGCGGGAGTATCGGGGCATGGGTTCCTGCCGAGGTGTACGAAACCCGCGAGAGAGGTGAGTCTGGTGAACGGCCCTGGCAGAAGCGCGAACGACCCTTTGCCGTGCGGGTGATGCGCCTTGCGTTGCTGCACGACGAGGCGTTGCCCGAAGCGAGCCGTCTGCTGGGGCCGCCGGAGGACGATTCGCCTCTGTTCGCTATCTTTCGTGAAGAGTTCCGTGTGCACATGAGCGGGGCCTTCGATCTTGAACAGGTCTTCGGGGTAGAGCAGTGCGACGATCAACTCCCCACGTGGAGTGACGACGCCCTCGACGGCCTTCTGGACGACTTGAACCGCGTGGAGGCGGCACTTGGCGAACACGCAGGGCAGGCTGGCGGCGACAACGAGCCTATCAAGACGCCGGATAACGACCCCAATCTGGTTTACCAATGTGACGCGGCGGAGTTCTACAACATTCCCAAGAGCACGCTGAGCAATGCGGCGAAGAAGGCCCCGGGCACTCCTGGCTACCTTTGGTCAGACAAAAGGGGCCGTCGGCGCTTCTATCGCAAGAAAGACATGGAGCGGTTGTCCCGGAGCCGTGCCAAACTGCGCGGCCCTTCCGGCCCGTAGTTTCGGCAAGTGTTCGGAACGACTTTCCTTTCCTACCCCAAACGGCCGTTTCTGGGCCTTAAGCCCCGTTTTCTGCACTCCCTAGGTTCACGATTCAGTTTCGCGCAGTTTCTCACGTCACAATCTGGGCAGTGATTCGTTACGTGGTCCAGTTGATTGGAGGTTGATATGAAAACGACGCGCGAAGTGGCAAGGGAACTGGGCGTGACGCCGGGGGCGCTGCGGCAGCACATTGCCGCGGGCAACGTCGGTCAGCCGAAGCGCCGGGCGGGAATGATGTTCCTGTGGACGCCCGCCGAGATCGAAGCAGCACGGCGCAGCCTCAGCATACCGGGGAGACGCCGGCCCCGTTACGTGACGGGAGCGCCTGGGCAGGGGCGCGCACGATGACCGCCAATGCACCGCAGGAAAGCGGCTTAGCCGCCAACGAGACCGCTCCCAAGGGGGCACCGGCAGTTGCAGACGATCCCGGCCTGCCCCGGCTCGCACTGGGCTGCCGGGAGGCGGCCAAGGCTATCGGCTTATCCGAGCGTAGTTTCCGGCGTGGTATCTCGGCAGGCCGGGTGCCCCAGGGCCTCAAGGTGGGCGGCCGGCGGCTCTGGCCCCTGGAGGGGCCCAACGGCCTCAAGGCGTGGCTGGCGGCCGGGTGCCCGCCGCGGCGCGACTGGTGCCACCGGCAAGGCAAGTGACGGAACCGATCATGCGAACGTCCGCCGGGAAACCGACCGCGCCGCCTGACGCGACACCCGTGTCGCCCCTTGTAGATGGCGCGCCGGTTCAGAGCGACACGGATGACTCAACTACCGCGACAGCCGTGTCCCACCAAGAAGATCACAGAGTAGACAAAGCCTTGGTCTTTAGGGGAAGGGGGCCAGGGGCAGAGGCGCAGTTGGAGGCGTTTCGACGGGAACTGAGGCCGGAGTCGCGCGATCGACTCGCGGGACAGTTGGGCGTGACGGTCGCGAGCCTGGAGGCGCTCGACACCGGCTTCGCCCGGCACGCCTACACCTTTCCGATGCGCGATGCTGACAGCAACGTGATCGGCTTCGCCCTGCGGGCGCACAGGGACGAAAGCAAGAGCGTGATCAGGGGCAGCCGCAACGGGCTGTTCGTCCCGCGGCAGGTGACGCCGGGCAACGTGCAACTCCTTGTCGAGGGACTGTCGGACACGGCGGCGGCGTGGACCTGGGAGTTCGCGGCCATCGGCCGGAGCGGCGCCCACGAGGCTATCGACCTGGCCGTCGGGTTCGTCGCGAAGGCCGCGAACGCCTGCCCGTGCGTGGTGGGCGACAACGATCCGGACGGAACTGGACGCGCCGGGGCCGGTGCGATGGTGGCCGCGCTGCTTGAAGCCGGAGTGCCGTGCCGCTTGCTGATGCCGCCCGACGAGTTCAAAGACCTTCGCGACTGGCTGACCCGCGGCGGGCTGACCGCCGAGGCCCTAGCCGCCGAGATCGAGCGGGTGACGGCGCGGTATCCGGCCGACTGGCCGCCGGGCTTCACCCCGTACCCTCACGGTTTCGTGCGGAGCGGCGGCCTTAAACGTCTGGTCAAGAAGCAGCCGCGAGCGCCGGCGGTGCTGAAGGTCATCGCATCCTTCGCAAACAAGGACGGCGTCGCCATCGTGAGCCGCGAGCGGATCGCGGACTTGGCCGGGGGCATCAACGTCAAGACCGTGGACCGCTGCAAGCAGGCCCTGCGCGAGGAAGGGTTGCTCGAGTGGCTGGAGGGTCACACGGATAAGGCCAACACGTACTTCCTGAATCTGGGCCCTTACAAGGGGGCCACGAAACTCAAGAGGCGGGTCCGGCCAGCGCTACGGTTCACACACAGAGAGCCGACACCGCAGGAGGCACTGCACAAGGGCGTTGAGCGGTTGGGCAAGCACCTGACCCCGTCGTACCGGGAGGCCGTGGAGCGGAAGCGCGAGGGCCGCAAGCGCGAGCCTGAGACGCGCAACGAGATGATGGCGCGGTTCCTGGGAGCCGGCCGGGCGAGGGGGCGAGGCGTCCGATGAGAGGCGCCCGCTTCAGGCGATGCTTGGCGGCGAAAGGGATGGCTGAGAAAAAGCCGGAAAAGGGGCTTGACATAAAGGCAAGCACGGGGTAAGATGGCGGTATGAGCAAGCCACCGAAACGCATCAGCGACCAACTCCGTGCGGCCATCGACGCCAGCGGCCTCAGCCGCTATCGGATCTGTAAGGAACTCGGCATCGACCAAGCCACGATGAGCCGGTTCATGTCGGGCGAACGCGGGTTGACCCTGAAGGTGATCGACCGGCTGGGCGAGTTTCTCGGGCTGACCCTTACCCAAAGGCGGCAGGTGAAGCGCCGGAAAGGACGGTAGACCATGCGGCTGTTCAAAGGAACGTACCGGGACCGCGAGGGCAAGAAGCGGACGGCCCGCAAGTGGACCGTCGAGTTCAGGGACCATCAGCGCCGGACGCGGCGTCTGACGGCCTTCGCGGACAAGGGGGCCAGCCGCGAGTTCGGCGCGAAGGTCGAGCGGCTTGCCGACCTGAAGGCAAACGGCCAGCCCCCCGACGGCGGGCTTGTGGAGTGGCTTGAGGGCTTGCCCCCGCACCTGCGCGAGAAACTGGCCGAGCGCGACCTCCTGGACGGCCGGAGCAAGGTGGCCGCCAAACCCCTCGCCGAGCACCTGAAGGACTTCCGCGCCACCCTCAAGGCGAAGGGCAACACGGAGCGGTACGTCCAACTGGTCTGCGGGCGCGTGGAGCGCGTGCTTGACGGCTGCGGCTTCAAGGTTTGGACGGACGTATCGGCCGCGGCGGTGCGTGACTACCTGGCCGGGCAGCGGGCCGACAGCAAGGACGATAAGGGCAACGTCATCCGAGGCATCAGCGCCCAGACGAGCAATTTCTACCTTCAAGCCGTCAAGCAGTTCGCCAAGTGGATGGTGCGGGAGGGGTACGCCAGCGCTTCGCCCCTGGAGCACCTCCAAGGCTTGAACGTGCGGACGGACCGCCGGCACGACCGGCGGGCGCTGACCGTGGCCGAGGTCCGCCGGCTGCTCACACGAACGGCCAAGGGGCCAGACCGTTACGGCATGACGGGGTCCCAGCGGGCCATGCTCTACAGGCTGGCCGTCGAAACGGGACTCCGGGCCGCAGAACTCGGCAGCCTGACGCGGGCGAGTTTCAACCTGGACGCCGAGCGGCCGATCGTGACCGTGGCGGCGGCGTACAGCAAACACCGCCGGGATGATACGGTGCCGCTTCGCCACGAGACGGCCGCCACGCTAAAAACGTTTCTCGGGCGCAAGGGTCCGGCGGCACCTGCCTTCCGTATGCCGGAATCCCACAGCACTGCGAAAATGTTCGCGAAGGACCGGGAAGCGGCGAACATTCCGGAGAAAGACGACGCGGGCCGCGTGGTGGACTTCCACGCCCTGCGGCATACTTTCCTGACGCTGCTCGCGCAGAGCGGCGTGCACCCGCGTACGGCCAAGGCGCTTGCGCGGCACAGCACGATCACGCTGACGATGGACCGCTACACACACTCCTACCTTGAGGACGAATCGGCGGCCGTCGCGAAACTCCCGGACGTAGCGCAGCCGGACGTGCAAGAAGCCCGAGCCACGGGCACAGGCGACGAATCTGTCTTGGCGCCCTGCTTGGCGCCGAATACGGCAAACGGGGGGTCAGTAGCGGCCGAGCATGGCAGAGCAAGCGGCGCGGAAACAGGCGCGCGACCGACCGGCAGCGACTCGCGTAAGTCAAGCGAAGGGGCAGACTTGGCGGCCGATGGCAGCAAGCGCGTGAAGGCTGGCAGGGCCGCGAAACATGGTGCGCCCGGGGTGACTCGAACACCCGACCTGCGGTTTAGGAAACCGCCGCTCTATCCTGCTGAGCTACGGGCGCAAGTTTCTAATTAACAAAGCCTTACACGCGTTCGGCCGAAGAGGCCGACACTTCGGACGACAACCGTCTCGCGCCCTGGAAACTTGTATCCCAGCGGCGCGCCCAGGTCAAGCGTATTCGTAAGGCTTTATCATACAGCCACTTGCATTCCCCGCGCCCAGGCCAAGGTCAGGCGGTTAACGGAACCGCCGTTCGACGGGGTTCGCGGACTTGAACCCGGTCCTTGCCGCGGAAGCCCGTCCAGGGAATCCCCTGGGCTGCCAAACCCAAAACGCCGTCGGGAACCGTAATACGCTCAAGCCATGAGCCCGATTCGCTCGGTTTTCTCAACCTCAGGTCATCCCGCCACTTCCGACTTAAGCCCTTGTAAGGACTCAAGCCGCTTGAGGCGACGCCGCAGCCCCCTGCCACCAATCACCGGCTCTGCGGGGGAGATTCCCTCTCACGGATCATCGCTTCGAAATCTGCCCAGCCTACTTGGGACGCCTGCTCCAGTGGCATACCGCCGAGAATCACGCGATGCCGGCCCGACGGGATCAACACTCCTTTTCTCTGGAGCGGCTTGGGTGCTGTTTTCTCGCTACGGGGACAGTGAACCCATCCGCCGGTAACCTCTAGCCCAAGCCGAAGGAGACCGGCCGCTCCGACAAACCCTCACTTGCACCGAAGGCCTGATTCTGCCACTTTCGCTGACGCTATACAGACTCTGGCCGCCGCCTGTACCAGGAAACTCCGGCGACTCCACGTCCGTCCCGTCTCGTTCATCGGCAGTTTCCCTTCACGCTTACTTCCGCACCACGATCGCGGCTGCGTCGGCCTTCTCGCCGGGCCTGAAGGTTGCGGACAGGCCGGGGATGCTGGAGAGAGCGACGGAGGGGAACGACGCGGTGTCGGCGTCGGCTTTCGGCATGACGAACCCAAGCAGTTCGATCCAGTCGGTCTTTCGCTCGTAGGCACGATATACCGTCCGGCGCTCGTACTTCGTGTGCCCTGGCTCTCCTGGCTTGAGCGGGTTCTGGAACGGCTCGCGCTCGCACTCGGTATAGGGATCGGTCGTGATGAAAACCCGGCCGGTCGGATTGTCCTTGATGACGAAGAGCGGGAGCGAGCCCTTCACCGGATGGGCGTACACCTTGCAGGCCGGGGCTGCGGCGCCGCGAGCAGGCGCCTGTCGCGACAGCACGGTCTGTCCCTTCTGATACCGCTTCGGGTACAGCGCGACCAATGGCGTGTTCCTTTCGGTGAAGTCCAGCGGCTCGTAGTCGGCGAAGGCCGCAAGCTGATTGGCTTTCCTGGCCACGTCCTGGAGTGTGCCGATCACGAAGTACATCCGCAACAGGTGTGGCGTGAACGGCTTGTCCTTGATGTGAATGACGGTGGCCTGCACCGTGTAGTCACGTGTGCCATGGCGGCTGTTGCCGCAGTCGTAGCGGGGCTTGCCCCGATGCTCCCCTTTCTTGTCGAGCTTCTTGCCGAAGACGACGCCAATCGCATAGCTGTGCGGGTTTTCTGCGTTCTGGGTCGCGGCGGCCCAGCCCCCCGTGTCCTCGAAATGGATTCGGCATCCGGGCGAGCCGTAGTTCCATGGCGTGAAGAACCGATAGCTGCCGTCCGGATTGGAGACCACGTGTTCGGGGAAGACCGAGGTGCGCACGCCGCCCCAGGGGCCCAGGTTGCTCATGGGCTCGTTCTCGAAGTTGTAGATCACGTAGGTGACTTCGAGCACGCCCGCCCCGAGATCGCGGTACTGGACGTACACGAGAATGCCGCTGCGATTGACGCTGGCGTGCGGGATCTGGCCCCACGACACCAGCGAATAGGCCCGTCGCTGGGCGTCGTGATGCGTCGCCAGGATCGGCGAGTAGAAGGGCTTGATGGCCTTCTCCCGCGTGTAGATGCCGGACTGGTGAACGAATGCGTTCCCATACGGCTGTATCTGCTTGGGAAGATCCCTCCCCAGTAGATGGGCGTAGATCGTGGTGAACTGCCAGACCTCGTCCATCCACTGGCTGTGCGGCGTCTGCGGCGGCATGGCCTCGCCGAACGAAGAGCATACCGAGTACATCTGTCCGCCTTTGCCGATGCCGATCTCCCAGCACCGCTCGTCGACGGACTTGTGCAGCAGCCGTGCGTGGAACACCGATTTCTCATCGACGTCGGGGTGCCACTGGCTGTGGCGCGCCGACGGCTGGAAGTGGCGCTGGACCACGAGTTCGCTCTTCTTCCCGTAGAACGACGGGGCCTTCGAGTCCGGGAACAGCCGCAGGAGCACGGCGTGGGTGGCGTCGTCCTCTGCGCTGCACGCCATCGGGGCAAGGAGAATGACGACGGCCAGTAGCGATGGTAGGTTCGATGCTCTCTGCACGATGGTCTCCTGTACCTTCCCTTCCCCGACTTGTCGGCTCAAGTCACGCCGCACGCCAGCAGCGCTGCCCCCACAACACCGGTGAATTGGGGATTCGCCGCGGGTGTGACCGGATGCCCGATCTCGGCTGCCAATGCCGCAGCCATTCCGTCAATCAGGGCGACGCCACCGGTGAAGATGATCGGGTCCCCGACCTTCCTGCCGGCCATCGAGGCAACTCGCGAGGCGATCGAGGCCTGAACACCCGCAATGATGTCCGCGGGAGGCTCACCCGACGTCACCAGTCCGATGATCTCCGTCTCCGCGAACACCACACACATGCTGCTGACCGATGCTGGCTTCACAGCCTGGCGAGCCGTCTCGCCCAGATCGCCGAGGGCAACGCCACACCGTTGGGCGACTACCTCGAGGAAGCGTCCCGTCCCCGCCGCGCAGCGATCGTTCATCACGAAGTCGCGAACAGTGCCGCCCTCCAGACGCATCACCTTGCTGTCCTGACCGCCGATGTCAATCACCGTCATGGCCTCGGGCGCCTGATGATGCACGCCACGAGCGTGGCACGAGATCTCGGTGACGACCTTGTCCGCGACCGCCACGGCGTCCGCGTCCGCGGCGCCCGGGCAGCCGTCTCAAACTTGCACCCGTCCGCCGGGGCGCCGATCAAGCAAATGCGACGGCGCCCCGCCTCCAGGTCCGCCAACGTCCTATGGCGGGCCTTCGCACACCACGCGGAACCCCACGTCGTACACGCCCTGCGACGGATGGTACGCCTGCCGAAACGCCGACCGGCACCGCCGAGGACGGTCGTACCAGGACCCGCCCCGCACCACGCGCCGGCCGTCGGCGTCCGGATCGTTCCGCCCGTCGCCCGCGCGATACGGATACGGCCGATACGCCGACCGCGTCCACTCCGCCACGTTGCCGTGCATGTCGCACAGTCCCCACGGGTTGGCCGCGTACGTGCCGACGCACGCCGAGACGCGCCGTCCGTCGTCGACCTCGGCGGCGGCCGGACGCCACGGCGGGATCACCATCGGCCGGCCGCCCCATCCGAACGGGTCCACCGCCTGGTGGCTCGCGTCGGAGAGGTTCGCGGACCCCGAGAAATCGGCATCCGCCGACCCATACCACAGGGCTGTCGCCGTGCCCGCCCGGCAGGCGTACTCCCACTGGGCCTCGGTCGGCAGCGAGATGCGTCGGCCGGTCCGCCCGGAGAGCCACCGGCAGAACGCCATCGCCCGCCGCCACGACACGCGGACGACCGGCTGCGCCGGCCGCGACAGCGTCCACCCCCGCTCGCCCGGGCTGAAGTGGATGTAGTCGCCGTACTCCACGCCGCTGTCGTGCGCCGGGTCGAACGCCGCGAACTGCGCGTTCGTGACCTCGCATCGGCCCATCCAGAACGGTTCGGGAATCGCCACGCGCCGCGGCGGCGCTTCGTCCGGCCGGCCGTCCGCCTGCCCCATCACCAGCGCCCCCGCCGGGAGGCGCACCAGGTCCATCGCGACGCCGTCGGCCAAAGGCAGGGTGAGCGTGGCGGGGCCCTTGGGCTGTGCCGCGGCCGGTCTTGCCCGGCCGTGCGCCGGCCCCTCGGGATGTGCCACGGCCGGTCTCGCCCGGCCGTGCGCTGCGCCGGGTGGCATGGCCACCCGCTGTCGGGTGGCCATGCGATCTCGAAGGGCCGATATCGCGCGGCGGGCAGTCTTGGGCATCACCGGCGCGGCCGGCGCCGGCGGCGGGGGGAGCACCTCGGGGTCCTCCGTCCGGCCCGCGTACCGCTCCTGCATCGCCCGCCGCCGCGCCCATTGATGCCGCACCCGCTCGGGCCCGACGATCGCCGTCCACGTCCCGTGCGCCGGGGCGTTGAGGTCGATCCACGTCACGAGCCGGTCCCACGCCTCGGCGTCCAGCCGCACGCCGTGATGGCCCGTGCGGAGCATCTGGACGAGGCGGGTCGTGTCGGCGTGGAACTCATACGGCATCAGCAGATGGAGATCGCTCTCGCGCGTCGGCGTCCGCACGCGCCGGCGCAGCACGTAGTACGACGGCGTGAACCGCGACGCCAGGTTGTACGAATGTTTATTGTCCATCGTCGGGACGGGCGGCCGATCCGTCAGGTTGGGAATCTCGCGCCCGTCCGGGCGCGGCTTACCGTTGTGGCAGCCGACGCAGCAGCGGTCCAGGACGGGCTGAACCTCCCGTCGGAAGTCGAAGCCGCGCGCCGGCCCGTACCACGGCCGGATGGCCGCGGGCGGCGAGCGCATGGCCAGCGCGTCGCGGACCGGCGGGCACTCCTCTTTCCCCTCGTGGCAGCCGACGCACGAGAGCACCTCGCCCGGCATCGCCGTGAACCAACTCCGCATCAGTTGGACCGCCTTGCCCTCGGCGTCGAGCGGCTGGACCGCCACCGGCGTCGACGCCGGCACCCGGAAGTACGCGGACCCGTCCTCGTGCACCGGCACCGTGCCGAGGATGCGCTTCACGTCCCACGGCCCATCCAGGCCGGGGGCGTCCGGCTCCCCGCCCATCCCCTGGTACGCAAAGTGATACGTGAAGAGCCGCAGCCGCCGGATCGTGCCGCGCGGCACGCCCGCCAGGCCCGGCCCGGCGTAGATGTCCGCCAGGTACACCGTCGCGTCGTCGCGCTCCGGGTCGACGCGGTCCGGCGGGACGGGCGGCCGCGCACGGGGCCGCAGCGGAATCGGTTCCAGCATCGCCCACCCCGGCGCCTCGCACACGAGCACGAGGTTGTCGAACGCGTCCGCCAGGTACACGCCCCACGGGGCCTCCGCCGACGGTTTGCACGAGACGAGGAAATACGTCTCGCTCAGCGGCCAGGGATGGAGGAACTTCGGCCACGTCTGCCCGATGGGCAGGTCCAGCATGAGCGGCAGGGCCGGCCCGCTCCGATGACCGATCCGCCGGACCGCCCCGTCCGCCTCGAACCGCGCCCGGGCCCGGTCGAAAACGACGAGGTCGCCGGCGCGCGGCTGGTCGTGGTGCCCGCCCACGATCGCCGCCACCTGCGTCGGCCGGCCCGGAATCGGACGGGCGTAAAACATCGCCGCAGGCCAATACGAGTTGCTCCCGTACCACGCCATCTGGCCCGTGCCGTCCGGGTACATCTGGAACAGCAGGCGCGACCACGCGTGCGGCAGGCCGGAGTACTCCCACCGCAGGTACAGCACGCGACCGTCGGGCAGCACCGTCGGGCACCAGTCGTGGTCCTGCTCGGCGGTCAGGCGGCGGACGCGGCCGTCGGCCTGGCGCAGGTACAGGTTCGCCACGTGCGACGAGCCCCGCACGCACGGCACCCCGGTGAACGGCGCCGTCGAGGAGAAAACGATCCGCCCGTCCGGCAGGTAGCACGCGTCGTAGTTGTCGACGTCCGGCTCGTCGATGAGCGGCAGGGGATGGAGGCCGGCGCCGTCGGCGCCGATTTCGAAGATCCGCCAGCGGCCCTTGGCGTCCGGCATGGAGAAGAGGAGGCGGCCGGCGTCGAAGTCCAGGTCCACGTCGCCGACGAACCGTCCGCCCTCGGGGCGGAAGAGCGTCGTCAGCCGGCCGTCCGGACCCACGGGCGAGAGGACGGCGATCTCGTTGTCGTAGCCGGTGGGCGGCAGGCTGGAGTTGCTCTCGTAGTTCTTCGGCAGGCCCATCTTCTCCGGCCGCCGCTTCACGAGGAGCAGGCGGTCGAAATCCAGGAGCGGATTGGCGAGCAGGGCCTCGCGCCGGAGCCGGTCCAGCGCCGCCGCAACCTCCGCGAGCGCCTCCGTGGCACCGCCCGACGCCGCCGCCTGCGCCGCCGCCTCGTGCGACGCCTTCAAGGCCGCCAAGCGGCGCCGATACTCGGCCGCCCCGGCGTACCGGTCGCCGAAGGTCGCCTCCAGGTCGTCGATGGCGAGAGCCAGGGCCTGCCACGCCTCCGCCCGCACGCCGGCCTTCGACCGGGCGGGCGTCGCCTCGGCCCACGGGCCGCCGCTTCCAAGGTAATCGAGAAGGTTCGATACGAGGCGCTCGGCACCGGCGCGGAGCGGGGCCGGGGCGGCGTGATAATGCGGCGACAGCCGCCACGCCAGGGCGACCACGCGGCCCTTGCCGATGGGATACTCCAGGAGGGGGTTCTCCGGGCCGCCCGGCGTCCGCGCCAGCCACACGCCCTGCCCCGCCGCCCCCGCCGGACGGAACCGGGCGAACGCAGGGTACACGGCCATCGACATCCACGCCACGCCGCGGTCAAGGACCAGGTCCCGGAAGGCCGGATGGTCGGGCGCGAGCGGCACGAGCCCCGCCTGCCCGCGGTCGTGGCCGAACGTCATCGGCTTCGTCTCGACCGCCCCGGCCCCGAGCGGACCGACCAGCGCCGCCGCCGCGCCGGAGAGGAGCAGGCCGTGCCCCTCGGCCACGTACCCGCGGAGGGCCGCGTGCACGGCCTCCGCCGCGAGCGGGTCGCCCGCTCCCGCCGGTTCGCCTGCGTGGCACCAGACGGCGTCGAGGTCGCCGAGCGCGACGGGCCGGCCGGCGGCGTCGACGAACGTGCCGTCGGCCTTCGCCCGGAGGAGGCGGGCCCCGACGAGCCGCCGGGCCGCCTCAAAGGCGACCTCCGATTCGACCGAGAGCCGCGAGCCGGGCCCCTCCGGCGGGAGGAACGCGATGGACGGCGGCCCCGCCCGCGCGACGGACCCGCCGAAGGCCGCCGTCGCGGCGGCAAGAAGCAGCGCCAGGATTCCCGTCGCGATGCGTCTCATTGGGCCGGGCTCCGTGGTCGGCGAGCGCGCCGTCCGACCCCACCTTACCCGCGCCGCCGCGGCCCGTCAACGCGCGCGCCCCGCCGGGTGGCATGGCCACCCGATGTTGGGTGGCCATGAACCGAGGAAACGCGCGGTGGGTCTCCGCGCCCGCCGCGCGCCCCGCCGGGGCCGGAGTTGACGCTGCCCGAAGCCGGCCTGTAGAACCCGGCTACCGGGTCACGTCATCGCGGGACGGCCGCCTCGACTATCCGCAGGCGGAGAAAATCTACAAGACCTGTTCCGAGCGCCTCAAGACGGCCCAGCAGGAGATGAGTCGCGTCTTTGCCGACCTGAAGGCGAGAACCCGGCGGCCCTCTACATAAAGGACTGCACTTTCGGTGCTTTGGTTGATGGCTGCGGCATGGTACACGTCAGACAAGCGGTTTATGGTTGACGTGCAGATTCTGTTGAAGGATGATGCAGAGCATGGCCTGTCATCCGCGGATCCATCCCAGCGCAAGGGCCGCCCGTCCGGCTTCGTGCCACGGGCGGCCCGCTGAGTTGCGCGTTTGGGTATTCCTTCCGTGACCGTTTCCGACGGGTGGTCGCGGTTTCCGGCTGCTTCGTGCTGGGTGAAGAGAGCCGTGTTGCCGCTGCGCTGCGGGGTGTCGGTGTAAGACCGACGCGTGATGTCGTTGACGGCTTCACTGTGTCACGGGTTCCCCGCACCCGCGTGTGTGCAATGCCGAAAGGTTGCAGTTACCGGAAATGTCGCTATTTTGGTGTGAGGGACCCGAGCAAGGCACAGGCATGCGTTCCGGCGACCGAACGAGCATGGGCGGTCCCCAGGACCGTTTCGAGACGACCGACTGGACGGGCATCTTCCGGGCCCAGACCCTGGACGAGGACCGGCGTCGGGCGGCGACGGAGGCCGTGTGCCGCCAGTACTGGAAGCCCGTCTACTGCTATCTCCGTCGCAAGGGATACGACAACGAAGAGGCCAAGGACCTGACGCAGGGGTTTTTTGCAGAGATCGTCCTGGGCCGCGAACTGATCCAGCGGGCGGACGCCGCCAAAGGGCGATTCCGCAACTTCCTGCTGGTCAGTCTGGAACGGTACGTCCGCAACGTGGAGCGGGCGGACGCCGCCCAGAAACGCCGGCCCCCGACCCGCGTGGTGGCGTTGGAGGACTTCGACTCGTTCGACATCCGGGACGACGCCTGGGACGCCACGCCGGAGGGAGTCTTCCACCGCCAGTGGACGATCGCGCTCCTCGAACAGGTCTTGGAGGATTTGGAGGAGCAGTGCCGCAGCCGCGGTGAAGAGGTCTACTGGTTGGTGTTTCGGGACCGCGTGGTCCTTCCCATTCTGGAAGATTCGCTCGCGCCCCCGCTTTCCGAGATCTGCCAGCGGCACGGGATTCCCGTCCCGTCCAGGGCCTCGAACATGCTCGTCACGGTGAAGCGGCGGTTCCGGGCGACGTTGGCGCAGCACGTGCGGTGGATCGTGGCGTCCGAGGCCGAGGTCGACGCCGAGATCGACGATCTTCTGGCGATTCTTTCCGCAACCCGCGCAAGATTCTGACGCGGCCCGTGTACTTCATGTTAACGATGGCCGTCCAGTCGGCGGGGGATACTCTGGGCCGCGAACTACCGTGTCGCCTGTGATCGTAGCGCGAAAGCGGATTGAGATGAGACCGGATATCTCTGCGCTGCGGCCTGACCAGTTGGCCGATCTTCTGAAGGTCCGATCCGACGACGACGTCCCCTGGCTGGTGGATGACCGGCAGGCGCTTGAGGCGTTGTTCCGGGCGAAACTGGCCGGGCCCGTTCCGCTGGACCCGTCCCAGCCGGACTCCCTGCCTGCCGTCCTCGGCCGCCCCTGCGAGGAGATGGGCGCCTACCGTTCCTTCGGCGAGTTGCTGGCGGCCCCGCACGCCGGCGTTGCCGCTTTCAGGACGCTGAAGGATTACGCGAAGGCGCTCGCGCGGCGGAGCCGCTGTTTTGCCGCCGAGGCCACGACGACCGCCCTGTACTACGCCGCGATTGCCGCGGCGCTCGTCCACTGTGATACGAGGATCACGCGACACGGATACGACGACCTCGAACGGTACTTGGTGCAAATGATAGAGCAACCCTGGTTCTCGGCCGACCTGAAGGTCCTGTTCAGGACAGCTGGTGACCTGTGCCGACAGCGCGCCGGAGAGGGCGACGAGGGGGCTGACGATTAGCCTCTGCGCCTGGGGGAGGCGCCACCCACCCGTGGCTCCATCTGTCGGTCCGCTGAACCTGCATGACCTGAGGCCCGCGCGCCGGGATGGGCGACGCCGACCTCGGTTCCGCGTCATCATACGCCGTGGCAAACCCGACCGGTGGCTTCGGAGGGGCGACGCGCGGACAGACAACCGTCCACAAGCACTCAGGTAAGGAGAGCAACAATGGCAGACGGTTCTACCGGCAGCACCGGCCCCACGGGGCCTACTGGCCCTGGCTCGGTGCAGACGGGACCGACCGGCCCCGCGGGGACGACGGGCGAGGGAAAGGCCGGCCCCACCGGCCCCGCAGGC
>Ga0272441_10002598_pt1 | contig 36256 bp, 23 predicted proteins | sample SSMProp6N_FD_193582 | JGI IMG/M metagenome (GOLD analysis project Ga0272441, IMG submission 193582) | Marine sediment archaeal communities from Little Sippewissett salt marsh, Falmouth, MA, United States - SSM-Prop-6N | ecosystem: Environmental > Aquatic > Marine > Wetlands > Sediment ...
GCGTGAATTCCAGCTCCTGGTTCCGGCAGAGGTGACCGGTGGTCACCTTGGCCAGGTCGGCCGGGTCGGTGTCCGAGTTGGGGAGGGAGTCGCACCGGTAGGACTTGATGGGGTCCCAGACGTAGTCAAGTGGAATAGTATCCACGTACTCCTGGTTAATCGGGCAACGCAGCTGCTCACATTCCTGATTCCAGATTCCATTAACAGCCAGCTCGCACTTGCAGGCGCCGATGGTCACGCCGGTGCGGGTCTCGTTCATGAACATTTCGTCGTTCGGCGGCAACGGCGGATCGGCGATGGATCCGCCCTGCGCGCGAAAGCTGACCTTGTACACGTTGCCCTTGGTACTTTGGTAGATCGCGCCGGGCAGGCCCGACTTGGACACGGTGAGCTTCGCGGGGGCCACGGTGACCGCGCTCGCGACCGCCAGGGTGCACTTGTCGCCGATGTCGTCGTGCTCCGAGTCCAGGTTCGCCTGGTCGGAGTTTCCATAGGCCTGGCGGCACCGCTTACGGTCTACAATACACTCCCCGTCGACCTCGGCGCAGTCAACGCCACCACAGAGCCCCAGGTCCACGGCGTTGGTGACCGAGCACTGGTCGACGTGGCTGCAGTACGCGCTGATCGGATTGATGCAGTTGTCCAGGACACAGTGGTAGTCGCAGTCTTCCAGGTTGAACGTGGTGCCGGGAGCCGCGCTGTAGCGGTTCGCGAGCGTGTAGCACCACGCCTCGCACGACGTCTGGTTGGCGGACCCGATGTACTCGTCGGCCCGCCCGTCGTCGTCCCGGTCCAGCCCCACAAATTGGTTCCGGGGGTCCACGTCGTTGATGTTGGCGATCCCGTCGCCGTCGATGTCGGGATCGCAGAGATCCCCGATCCCGTCGCCGTCGATGTCCATCTGATCGGGGTTGGCGAGGTCTGGACAGGTGTCGGAGAGACCGACCAGGCAGTCGCCGTCAACGTCGTACAACCAGGCGGTTGTCGGATCGGTTGGAGCCAGGTCGCACAGGTCCCCGATCCCTTCACCATCGGTGTCCTGCTGGTTGGCGTTCTGGATCCAGTAGCAGTTGTCGATGTCGTTCGTCACGCCGTCTCCGTCCCAATCATCGCTGCAGAAGGCCTCGCCTACATATGGCGCTGGAGCGCGAAGAGCCGGGAATCGCGATCCATGAGTCGTGAGGAAACAAGGCGTCCATTCGTCCCAGTCGAGCTCGTGGAAGTAGTTTTCTCCATAGCTGTTTTTCACGATGAGAGTCTGTCCGTAGTTCTTGTAGCCAATGATCGATACGGAGTGATCTGCCTGCTCAACAGGTGCCGGATTGATGCACGAAGTGAGCAACACCGCCCTCTCTGTTTGGATTTGGGACCAGACGGGACCAAGGAGCAGCGCCTGAACCATCAGGGCCTTGTCGGCCTCGTCTCCAACGCCACAGCCGATATCGACTGCGCCGCCCCGATAGTACTCAACGGACGAGTCGCCCGAGAAAACGCTGCAATTGGGACAACGTACGGTGATGTCGTCGATCCCTTGATCCGGTCGGCCAGGCCAGACGCTCTCCAGTACGAGACCGTACAAACTGTAGAAGCCTTCGCGACTCGCAGGAACTACGCCCACACCTGGATGTGTCGCCTCCACGCATTCCCGAACCTGGAGCAAGCATTCCACGTCCAGACAATCGATAATGTGCTGAATCGACAGCTCCAGCCCAGGCGACCCAAGATCGATTGAGAACTGGAGCTCCATAGTATGCACAAAGGAGTAGAGATCACATAGCTGGCATGGAGACTGGCTCCGTGACGGCATGACCATGTAGTTGATGCCATCGACGGCGTTAGGACAGCCTGAGTTGCCTGGGGTCTCCCCATTGTCCCAGCAGTGGGCGGGGGGGGGCGGGGGCTGCTGCTGCCGAGGGCGCGAAGAATCCGAGAAGCGCAGCGACGACGATGCTGCACAGTGATCTGGCTGGCGTGGTCATCCGGTCCTCCGATTCTGGTGGTATTTGAGCCGATCATCTAGCCTCGGGGGGGCGTGTGTCAACGGATCAATCGCGGATCGTTCGCTTGATAGAATCGGACGGAGGTGTCAAGAGGGTCGAGCGAGCTGAGATCTTCAAATTTGCACGGTCTTTTCATCGTTGGTCTCGAGGCGCCTCTGCCAGTCCTCGCCCGCCTCGTCTGAGCCTGTGAAGGGTTGCGAGCCGGGCGCCTCGACGTCCTGCACCGACCAAGCAATTTGTGAGCGGGGAGTTAGCGTCCGCCGCTAGCCTTCGCTGAGGTTTACGGCGAAGATCTGGACCCAGTAGTTGAGGGGGGCGTTGCCGAGGAGGTCGGATTCGGCCCACTCGTTGATGGCGTAGGAGGACATGTAGGCGGTGGTCATGTCGTCGGCCAGGCCGAGGTAGAAGCCGAAGGAGCCCTCCCAGGGGTTGCCGTTGGCGTCCTCGAACCGCTGCAGGGACGTGTTCCACACGGCCTCCTCACCGCCGATGATGGACGTGACTGTCCAGGGGTCGGTGGCGGCTGCGTCCCGCTCTGCCCAGAGGATCTCGTGGGTGGACGAGTCCTGGTAGGCGATGACGACCTTGTTCAGCAATGGGTTGGGGTCACTGCCCACCACCGTGATCTTGGAGTCGAACCCCACGAAGTGCGACACCGGCATGGGCAGCAACGTAATCGGATTGGTCTCCTGGCGGAGCCCGTCATCCACCACCTCGTAGACGGGATCGCTCCCCGTGCGCGTGTACTTGAGCTGCTTGAGGGCCCGGTCCATGTAGCTCACGTGCCAGATGGTGTCGTCGCCGTGGATGCGGACCGACGGATAGAGGCCCACGTCACCGGTGTCGCCCCCGGCGCCGTCGTCGCCGTCCAGGATCACCGGCGGGAGGAAGCCTCCGCTGCCGCTGTCGAACTCGGCGCCCTTGAGGTTGCCGTTGACCGAGTCGTAGTACACCACCACGGGCCGATCGTCCGACGTCCGGGCCACCGCGGAGGTCACACCGATGCCGGCCGGCCAGTCCGCGAGGGGGGCGTCCGCGGGGGGCTCTTCCACGGCAACCTCGTCGACGATGTAGATGCTCCAGTCCGAGCCGAAGCTCGGGTTGGCCGTGGTGGCCTGGGCGAAGCGCACCTCGCTGATGGTGCCGACGCCGTCGGTGGAGGGGAGGTTCTGCACCATGTAGGAGATGCCCGGAGCCCGATCTCCACTGCGCATGGAGATGGCCGTGTACCGGCCCGCGTCGCCGCCATCGGAGGATTCGGAGTCCCCTCCGTCGTCCACCACCATGATGCTCCAACTGGTGCCGTCGTACCGGGCCAGCTTCAGGGCGCCGTGGGAGACGTCGTAGTACGCGATCACCGGGTGCCCGTCGTCGTTCGTCCCGATGGAGGTGAACCGACCCACGTTGTCACCCTTGGTGCGAATGCCTCCTCGGATCTCCGAGTTGGGCACATCCGGCTCCTCGTTCCAGGGCACTCCGTCGACGAACTCCCACTCGGTGATGATGGGGTTGGAGCCGATGTCGTTTTTGTTGATGCGACCGAACATCAGGTCTCCGTACCGCGCGTTGTAGGCCGACACCATGATGTCGCTGTAGGACACCGAGAGCGACGAGTACTGCCCGATCTTGCCCCACACCAGGTCGTCCATGCACTGGCAGGTGCCGTCGATGCACAAAGGGATCTGGCCGTCCTCGCACTGGAGGGCCGCGCAATCCTCATCGTCGATGCAGCTGGGGATCACGTGGGCGTCGGAGTCCGACGACCCGGCCTTCTTGGCGCAGCCCGCCAGGCCCAGCAGGGCCACGCTCACCGCGATCAGGACCGCGATCGAGACCGTGACCGGCTTTGGCGCCGGCCGCCGGCGCCGAAAAAAGAGGAGCCCCAGCACCCCGAGCACCAGCAGGGCGAGCGGCGTGGACCCGCCCGAGGTGGCGCAGCCGCAGCCCACCGCGGCCTTGGCGTCCACCGGAACAGCGCCCAGGACGTCGGGCCCGATCTCCGCCTCCGAGACGTTGCCCGCCTCGTCGATGACCCGCACCCGCAGCACGCCGCCGTGGGCCTTGGCCAGCCGCTGGGCCCGGGCCACAGGCAGGCTGCCCCGGTCGGACCACTCGGAGTAGCGGCCGGGCTCGAACTCGTAGGAGTAGCGCAGGTCATCTCTGGCGGTCACCAGGTCGAAGCCGTTGAAGAAGACCGACCCGTCCTCCACGGTGGCCCGCTGCAGGGGCGGCATGGAATCGATGAGCACGTCGAAGACCTGGGGATGACGCTCCAGGGAGGTGGGCCGGCCCTTGATCCGGCCCCGCACCTCAATCCGGTGCCAACCCTGGAAGGTGAAGGTCTTGTCGCGGATGACCAGCTCCGGCCCGTCACGGAACCCGCGCCAGATGGTGCCGTTCAACCGGTACTGCCACTGGACGTCGGTCGTGGCGGCCCCGAGGGGCTCGACGGCGATCCGCACCGTGGGCACGTCCTTTTGGTCCTCGGGCACGGCGGGATCGAGCTGAGACGCCCGCCACTGGGCCGGGGTGGGAACCGACACCTCCACCAGCCGCGCGTCGGTCTGGACCGGCAGGATCGGCATGGGCGCCGGCGGCACGGGGCTCGGCACGGCGAGGTTCGCCAGGATGAGCATCATGTCCTGGGCGTCGTTGGCGCGGAACTCCAGGTACTCCATGGAGATGCCCATCAGCTCGGGCATGGCGATGTCGGGCAGCATGCCGGTGATCATGGGCATGAGCATGGACAGGACGCTCGGGAAGAGCATCTCCAAGGCCTCGGGGCTGTCGGCGATGAGCTCGCTGTCGTGGATGCGCACCACCAGGGAGGCGGCGTCGACGTCCTCCAAGATGGGCTTGATGTAGAGGGTACCGTCGTTGGGGTCCACCTCGGTCATGAGGTTGAGGCCGAGCTCCATGTCGATGGCCATGGTGAAGGCCCGCACATACCGCTCCTCGCTGTAGGCGTACATGTCGATCTGGAAGTCGTCCAAGAAGAGCATCAGCAGGGGCTGCGGGTTGTTTTCATCCATGTTGTTGCGCACATCGAACACCAGCGGTGTCTGGGGCCGGATGACCAGCCGCATGGGCGCGTCCCCCACAAGCGGGTCCACCAGCTCGCCCAGGGAGTTGACCATGATGCTGAACAGGCCCACGGTGAGCATGTCCACCTCCTGGGTGCCCACCTCCAGGCACAGGGCGCCGGAGTTCAGCAGGTGGAACCCCACCAGGTTCAGGAACGTCTCCCCGGTGCCGATGGCGAGGTCTGCCACCTGGTCGAACAGGGGGCTGTTCTGATCCTTGTAGCGCAGGTACTGGCTGTCGTTGAACCCGCCCATCTCGCTGGACGGATCGATCTTGAAGGACGCCTGGCGCGGCACGGGCGCCTGGGAGAGGGTTCCGGTGAAGTCCGGCGTGGGCATGGGCGGCATCTTGCGGTGGGGCTCGGAGTGGTCCCGCACCAGGGTCTGGGGATCCATGGTGGCCGTCCGGGTGGTGGGATCCGAGTCGCTGTTGACGCCGGTGATCACGCCCAGGCTCAAGCCGTTGCCGTACAGGTTCACGTAGCCGCCCGGGGTGAGGCGCAGCTCCAGGATGCCCTCGGCCCCCGGCGAGAAGCTGGTGAGCAGGGATCCGATGTCGAACTGGCCCTCCAATCCGAGCGGGTCGGGTAACAGCCCGTCGATGAAGTCCTGCAACATGGGCAGCAGGAACGAGTTCACGATGAACTCGGTGATGACGTTGCCCAGGATCATGTCCAGCCAGTCGAAGATCGCGTTGATCTCGGACATGAACGTGTTCAAGAAGTCCCCGACGATGCCGCAGCCGGCGATGCTGAACTCGATCCCCGCCAGGGAGATGTTGGAAATCTCCACCAGGCGCAACCGCAGCTCACCGTCGGTGTCGCGGATGTAGGGCTCGATCCCCACCGTCATGTGGAGGGGCTCCTGCCAGGTGTCGATCTGGAGCCCACAGGTCACGTCCACGATGCCGAGGCCGAAGATCTCCACCTCCACCCGGGCGTCGAGGACGAACTCGACGTTGAGGGTGATGTCCACCAGGAGCATGGAGCTGTTGGACGTCACCTGGACGCCGCCCTGGGGGATGTCGATGTCGACGTTGCATCCCCCCGGACAGGCGGTGAACCTGACGCAGGCGGTGCTGCAGTTCCCAAAGGTGCTCCCCGATTCGGCGATGACCGTGATGTCGCCCATGTTCTCGAGGACGCCCGGGATGATGGCCGAGATCTTGTCGAACCCCGTAGGCGTGACACGCAACTGCATGCCCCCCTCGATGGTCTGGCTCATGGGCACTTCGTTGCCGTCCGGCAACGGCTGGAGAATGTCGCAGCCTGCCGTGTCGCAGCTAGCGCCGCAGGAGATGATGAACGCAATGCCAAATGCCCAGCGCAGGGCTCGATGTCGCCACATGATGACCTCGAAAGCTTGTGATAACAGTGTTTAAAAGGCTCACGCCACTACTGTAGAGTAAAACAGAGGCATTGGCCACTGTCAACGGGTACTGCCAGTGGGGCAATTTCGCGCCCCTGAGACACTGGGCCCAAATAGACGATCTTGGGTAAATAATCTACGGGCTTGACAGCGGCGCCCGACTCGGATAATACGCCCCTCGACTTGCGCGCCCGTAGCTCAGTTGGATAGAGCGTCGGACTTCGAATCCGCAGGTCGGGTGTTCGAGTCACCCCGGGCGCGCGCTAAGACATAACCCTCTGGGCCCATAGCTCAATTGGCAGAGCAGCGGACTCTTAATCCGGAGGTTGAAGGTTCGATTCCTTCTGGGCTCACAACCCGCGAGTCGCTCACATGAGCGGCTCGCTTTTTTGGGAGCGCCCTGCGTCGGAGGCGACCACGCGCTCGGCGAGGGACTCTGAGGCCTGGTCCGCGCCTTCGAGGTCGGCCAGGGTGGCGGCGGCGCGGGAGAGGCGCAGGTAGGCCGAGGGATCCACCTGCTGGACCGTCACGCGGCGGAGGAAGTCCGACACGGACAGGGCCGCCTCGTGATGAGCGCCCGACCAGGCCGGCGTCAGCGCCCCGGCGCCGGTGACCCGTCCGGCCAGGGCAGCGGGCGTGTGGGGCCCCACCAGGAGCGTGCCGTAGCTCCGCAGGCGACCCACGAGCTCGTCCGGGCGCTTCACCAGCAGAGACAACCGCTGGGGCGCCCGTCCGTTGGCCAGGTCCACCGCGTCTGCCACCCCCCCGACCACCACGGCCTGAGCCCGACGCATGGCACCCCTGGCAGGGTGTTTGCCCAGGGCACGCAGACGCTTGCGTACCAGGGCGGCGGTGGCCTCAGCCAGGGCCTGGGACGTGGTCACCAGAACACAGCTGCCCTCGGGATCCGCCGCTGCCTGGGCCAGCAGATCCGCGGCCACGAACTCCGGGGCGGCGGTGTCGTCGGCCAGGACCATCAGCTCCGTGGGCCCCGTGGCCAGAGCCACGCCGCACAGATCGCGAAGCTGACCCTTGGCCACGGCCACGGCGCCATCCCCCATGCCGACGATCTTGGAAACCGCGCCGATGGACTCCGTCCCGTGGGCCAACGCGGCCGCGGCGTCGACACCCCCCACGGCGTACATCTCGGTGACGTCGCACATGTACGCGGCAGCCAGCACATGGGGATCAACCTCACCTTGGGGATCCGGCTGGGTGCAGACCACGCGCCGGGCCACTCCGGCCACGGCAGCGGGAATGGCGCCGGCGAGGACCGCGGAGATCCGGCGAGCGGGCACCAGGACGCCCACGGCTTCCAGCGGCAGCAACCGTTGATACAGAGACAACCCCGCGGTGGGCTTGAGATCGAACTCCTTGAGCGCGGCCAACTCCCGACGGGCCATGGCCCCCGCGTGACGACAGGCCAGCTCCAGCGCCGCACGGGCCTGGGGTGACAGCCGCACGAAGGCCCTGCGCATGGACCGACCCTCCACAGCGAGGGGCCGACCGGCTCGTCCCTTGAGCAGCGCACGATCTCCCTGTCGCCGCACCGCCTCGCAGCGGGTGACCACTGCCTGCCGACCCTTGGCGCTCAACCGTTGCCACCCCGCCTTGAGCGGGCCACCCTGCAGAATCTTCAAGGCTCACCTCAGGGCCCGGAGCTCCGGGAACATCGAACCTAGCCTGAGGCTATCAGGAACCTTCAAAAACACGAACTTTTACGGAGCGAAGATGAGATCGATGGTTGGGTCATCCTCGGATTGCAACAATGGAACGTGGCGCTCTTGAGTGACTCCATTTGCCCGAGAAGTCCCTCACGTGCTCCCAGAGAACAGAGCGGGTCGCCCGAGGGAAGGCGCTTGCGAATCCCGGGTCAGCCGTGCAATGATCTCACTACGGCGGGCTTGGCGCCGACAAAAAACTGAATATAAAGAGGCAATTATGAAGACATCCTGGCTACGAATGGGCTGCGTGGTGGCCCTGGTCGCGCTGACTGCTTGTGGGGGCGACTCCTCGAGCGGCGACAACACGAACGGCAACGCGAACGACAACGCGAACGACAACAACGACAACGTGCTGTGCGGCAACGGCGTCATCGACCCGGGGGAGGACTGCGACGGAAGCGCGGTCGGCGGCGAGACCTGCGTCTCCTTGGGACAGGACTTCGTCTCCGGGACTCTGGCCTGTGACGGGAGCTGTGGCTTCGATACGTCGGGCTGCGTCGCTCCCTACTGCGGCGACGGCGTGGTGGACGCGACGGCGGGGGAGGAGTGTGACAACGCCACGGCCAACAGCGACACGGAGCCCGATGCCTGCCGTACGGACTGTCTCCTGCCGTGGTGTGGAGACGGGATCATCGATCCCGCAAACAGCGAGGATTGCGATGGGCTGGCCATGGGTGGCGCGGACTGCACCACCCTGGGCTACCCCGGCGGCACCCTGGTTTGCGCGGCCACCTGCGAGTATGACGAGAGCAGCTGCACACCCGTGGGCACCTGCACCCAGAACGCGGAATGCACCGCCGTCGACTACTGCGAAAGGGCCGTAGGCGACTGCAACGGCGTGGGCCAATGCACGACGATGCCCACCATCTGCTCCTCGGTCTGGGATCCGGTGTGCGGCTGCGACGGCGCGACCTACGGCAACCCCTGCGAGGCTGCAGCGGCCGGTATGAACGTCGACTACCTGGGAGAGTGCCTCATCGCAGGCTGCTCCACCAACGCGGATTGCCCCGCGGCCGCCGACTACTGCGTAAAGGCCGTAGGCGACTGCAACGGCGTGGGCCAATGCACGACGATGCCCACCATCTGCCCCTCGGTCTGGGATCCGGTGTGCGGCTGCGACGGCGCGACCTACGGCAACCCCTGCGAGGCTGCAGCGGCCGGCATGAACGTCGACTACCTGGGAGAGTGCTAGTCGGGGAGACTGCTAGCCGCGGTGAGTGCTAGCTGCGACCGCCCACTCTACCGATGAAGGTCGCCTCGCTCACCGACGAGATTCTCGCCAGGGCCCGGGCCAGCGGCGTCACCCTGGCGATCGGGCTTGGCTGGCTCCAGTCTCACCATGGACGCCCGGCCACGTCGTTCTACGGAAGCACCAGCCCACTGCTCCCGATCCAACAATCTTCACTACGGTTCAGCATCATCTACTATGATCTCCGCCTGCCGGCCCGGCCTCGGAGCTCCCGGTTCACGTCGTCGAGGGACAGGTCCTCATGCACCAGGTTGAGCAGCACGAAATAGAGCAGATCCGCGGTCTCCCACAGCACCTCGTCACTGGTTGCGGCGCTCACCAGGGATTCGGTCTCCTCGCGGATCCGCTCCTTGATGGCCTTGCGGTCCGCCAGCATGAGCTGGGTGTAGCTCTTGCGCGGATCCGCGGTGGCCTTGCGATCCTGCATGAGCTGCTCGATGCGGTGGAGGTTGTAGGACATGTCGTCGAAGCAGGAGTAGCGGCCCAGGTGACAGGAGGGCCCCGTAGGCTTGACCGTGAACAGCAGCGCCCCCCGGGTGCAGTCCGGTCGGACCGTGACCACGTCCTGGGTGTTCCCAGAGCTCTGACCCTTGGTGAAGATTTTGCCCTGGCCCGCGCTCCAGTAGGTCGCCATTCCTGTCTGCACGCTCATCAGGACCGCCTCCCGGTTTGCATGCATGAGCGACAGGACCTGGCCCGTGGTGTCCTGCACAACCACGGGCAGGAGCCCACTGCTAATCTCGGTGTCCAGCACCGACACGAAGGCCTCAGCCAGGTCGGTGCCGCAGGGCGAGCGGCCGTAGGTCACCTGGCCGTCGAGGCCCATGCGATCCAGCTCTCGCAGGTCCTCCACCGTGGAGAATCCGCCGGCCGCGGTGAGCCTGTGGCCGGGCAGGGCCGACTTGAGCCGCTCGAACCGCTGCAGCTCCGGCCGCTCCATGCGCACCCTGTGGCCCACGAGGGTGTATACGAACCCGGCGCAGTGCTCCCTCAGACGCATGGCGAGGTCGACCGGATCGATGTCGGTCTCCTCTTTCCAGCCCTTGCGCACCACCCGCCCATCCTGGATGTCCATGGCAACCAGGACCTTCTTCCGGGGAAACCGCGCCAGCAACTCTACGTCGGCGCCGGTGCCCACCACCAGCTGCTTTGCACCGGCCCTTAGCAACCGATCGCCGAGCCGCTCATCACGGATTCCACCACCGACTCGACACTCCGCCACCCGACAAATCCGCTGGATGAGGTCCAGGTTGTCACCGGCGTCCTGGGCGGCGTCGAGATCGATCACAACGAGCTCCCCGAGCCGATACAGGGCCCGGGCCAGCTCGACGGGATCATCCTCATGCGTGCGATAGGTGTCGTCGGCCTGGACGGTGACGACCTTGCCCCCACGAAGCTCAATGGCCGGTATGATCATCGGGCGATTACCCCTTCACCTGTTTCTTCACCGCGACCGGAATATCTTGACCTGGTTGCGTCCGCCGTGCTTGGCGTCGTACAGCGCCTCGTCCGCCGCGGCGACGAGCTCGGCCGGGCTGTTGATCATCGGATTGGGCAGGCCCGCCAAGCCGAGGCTCAAGGTGATGGGCATCCGCTCGTTGTTCCATCCGAACGCGTGCTGCTCCACGGCGTGTCGTATCCGCTCGCCCATGATGATCGCGCTCTCTACGGTGATGCCCCGGCTGATGACCGCGAACTCCTCGCCCCCGTAGCGGGCAAAGACGTCCTCGGCGCGGACCGATGCCTGGATTAGACCGGCCAGGGTCTGGAGCACGTAGTCCCCGGCCAGGTGGCCGTAGGTGTCGTTGACCGACTTGAAATGATCCAGATCCATCATACACAGGACCAGCGGGGACTCGTGCCGATGTGCAAACGCAAACTCGGCGTGGAGCCGGTCGGTGAAATATCGCTTGTTGAACGTCTTGGTCAGGCCGTCGCGTAGCGCCGAGTCGTACATCTGGCGCTGGAAGTTCTCCTCCAGGTTGTCGTGGTATGTGAACTTGAGAATGGTGGTGGACCCCACCTGGATCTTGTCCCCGTCGGCCAGCCTGTGAGCGGAGATGGGTTCCCCGTTGGCAAACGTACCGTTGGTGCTGCCGAGGTCCTCGATGACCACATCGCCGGTGGCGGAGCGCCGTATCTTGCAGTGATTTCGGCTGATGCCTTCGTCGAGGAGTTGGATTTCAGCGGCCGCGCTCCGGCCGATGATCTTCTCTCCTTCGTCCATCTTGTACATCTCGCCGACATTGCTCCCGGCCAAGACGATGAGGTACGCCTTGACCAGGTCCTTCTTGCCGGTCAGCTCGCTCAGGTCGATGGATGTGACCCTGGTGACTTCTTCGTCTGCCAAGTGAAATCCTCCGGATGGTCGGCGATTCTATCGGAGCCAGATCGGCAGATCAAGGGAAACACCGAACCCGATCTGGCGTCATGGCTCGGGCTCGACGGGTTGGGCAGGGCGCAGGGCGCCACTGCCCCGACGACGCGCAAGCGAGAGGCCGTCCCGGGCGCCCGGGTATCCGGGCTGGAGGGTCAGCAGCCGTCGATACAGCCGCACGGCATCGCCGTGGTATCCCCCGCGCCGCAGAGACTCGGCGAGGTTGAAAAGCGCCACGGGATTTACCGGGTCGAGCCGCAGGGCGGATCGGTACTGCGCCCGGGCCTTCCGCGCGAGCCCGAGCCGCTCGAAGATGGCCCCGCTGTTGACCAGGGGACCAGACCAACCCGGGTCCAGGTCTGCCGCCCGCTTGAGCGCGAAGAGCGCGCGGTGGTGATCTCCCTCCCGGCAGCGCATGATGCCCTCGGCGTTGTGCACCCGGGCCAGACCGAGCCGGACCACTTCCTCATCCGCGCCCAGGTCCAGGGCCCGCTCGAAGAGTCGCCGCGCCTCGGCGAAGCGGGTGGGATCACCGATGGTGACCTCGGCCCGAAGCACCACCAGAGACGCGCTGGCGCCATGCCCACGCTCCACCTCGTCGAGCACGGCCTGGGCCTCGGCCCACCTCCGACGGTGCAGGCCCAGCAGCCGCGCCAGGGACATGCCCGCCGACTCGAGGGAACGGTCCCGGCTCCAGGCGTAGCGCAACAGCTCCTCGGACGTGTCGACCTCGCCACTACGCAGCAGCTCACGCCCCCAGGCCAGACAGACGATGGGCTCGGTGGGGGCCTCCCGATGGGCGGCGCCGAAGTGACGCTGGGCGCCCGTGAAGTCGCCCACTTCCAGGCTGCGCGCACCGCGCACCAGGTGAAACCTCCACTTGCGATTCTGGGTCACAGCCCAGCTTCGCCCATTCGTCTCGGTCATCACACCTCTGACCTGCCTCTGACTGCCTCGATCCGATAGAGCAAAGTTTCCCACGGGATGATCCGACTTTCAAGGCCACTTTCGTAGCTTGCGGTACGATTTTGGCTGGTTGATGCGCCCTTACCGGCAATGAGGCGACCTCTGGTCGACCTCAGGCACCTGTGCCTGGCAAACACAGGAGGACGGCGATGGACCAGGAAACGGGGAAAGGGGAGGGGAAGGGACTGCGGAGAAGCTACGCTAGAACACGATGCTCATGTTGATCTCGCCCGTGAGGCCGTGCACCACGGTGCGGTTGTCCTCTTCGGCGCTGGTGCACCGGTCGCCGCTGTTGCCACACTTGAGCTCGCCGAGGATGATGCCGCGGTAGAGGACCCGGGCGCCGAGCACCAGCCAGCGGGTCAGGTAGATGTCGATGCCGCCGCCGAGCTGCACGCCGCCGCCGGTGGCCAGGGACTGGGATCCGACATAGCCAAGCTCGTCGTAGTAGTCACCCACGAGGCCATAGGCACCGACGCCAGCCTGGAGGTACGGCACGAACCGGCTCCGCCAGCCTGGCCGCACCAGGTTGAGCTTGGCGTCCAGGGTCACGCCCCACAACATCATGTCGTTCTCGCCCCAGTAGTCATTTTCGAACTCGCTGAACCGCTCGTTGTGCACGCTGCCGATGAAACCCAGCTCCAGGGCAAAGCGCCGGGAGAAGTACATCCCGACCCAGGCGCTGCCAAAGGCGCCGGCCGAGATGTGCTCATAGGGACCAGAAGCCCCGAGGATGCCGAATCCACCGGCGCCAGCGCCGAGATAGAAGCCGAGACGCCAGAAGCGGCGGGGCCGATAGTACCGGGGCGCCGGACGGTAGCAGGGAGGCGCAGGAGCCACGCCACAACGATGGGGGTGCGCATAGGGAGGGGGAGCCGGCTGGTGCGGAGCCGCCGGAGTGGTCGCCGGGGGTGGCGCCGGGTTGGCAGCCGGAGGCGGCGCGGCCTCGGGCCCCGAGGTCGGGGGCGGAGGGGGCGGAGGCGGAGGCGCATCCTGGGCAAATGCGACGCTGGAAAAGCTCACCAGACCGACGAGCACAACCAGGGCGGATATCTTGGCTGCTGCTTTCATTGCACTGGCTCCCGGGCATAGAACGCCCTGTGGTTTCCTGTCGCGAAATCTATACAAATATGATGCCAAATTTCATGACGCACCGCGCCGTCTCCAGTGCCTCGGGCAAGTATCCGGGAACTGGGGGGATCCATTTCCTTTGACCAGCCCGTGGCGACAGGGGGTTGCCTGCACGTGAACACAGGTTTACACCCCACCAGCCCACGGTCGTTCACTGTGGATTGGAGGGGATCCGGCGGTTCGGTCCGAAGGGGGATCCGCTGACTACCCGAGCCGGCGCCAGCCGGGACCGAAGCCCCCCGGGACGGCGATGGACCGCTCGCCCCGCTCCATGAGCCGGCTGCGGTCGAAGACAAAGTCCTTGCGGTCGGCGTAGGCCGTGACGTGCACATTGGAGTCCATGCGGATGGCGTCGCAGGGACAGGCCTCCACGCAGAACCCGCAGACCACGCAGCGAAGCTCGTCGATCTCGAAGCGCACCGGGAACTTCTCCGCCTCGATCCCAGGGACGCCCTTTTTGTTCGACGGGGGATCGGCCGCGTCCCCTGCGACGATGTTGATACAGTCTGCCGGACAGACCGTGGTGCACATCATGCAGGAAACACACCGCACCGACCCGTCCTCGCGGTGCATGAGCCGGTGCTCTCCCCGATACCGTGGCGGGTAGTAGTCCGCGGGTACGTCCGGGTAGGGCACGATCCGCAGGTAGGTCTCCGCTGGCGTGGTGCGAAGCTTGCGGTAGGCGCCGGCCACCAGGGCCACCACGCCGAGGCCCGCGGGCACCCCCCCGAACATGACGAGCAAGCCCGTAAAGCCGCTGGTCATCTTGCCGGAGGCGGCCTTCATCCCGAAGGCCGCGGCCACACCACAGACGGCGACCACCAGGGCGACGATTCCCACACCGAGCCAGGGCACCCGGGCGAACCAGTTCCGGAAAAAGTGCTCCAAGGTGATGCCGAGGCCCTTGCCGACCTCCAGCGCGTAGGACTGCACCGCAGGGGTACGGTCGGGCGGTGAGAGCTTTACTGTACGACCGGGCATTTAGTGACCCCCATGGCTGGGCGCTTGGTCGTGCGCCGCTTCTTCATCATCCGACCTGCCCACCCGCTGGGGGGCGACCACCAGCAGGTAGACCACCAGGGCCGTGACCAGCGAGGCGATCCAGAAGTTGCCGAGGCTCCATTTGTAAGAGGCAAACACGAGCACCAGCGCCGCGGTGACCATGACGTTGGCCAGCGACACGGGCAGCATGCCCAGCCAGCCCAACCTCATGAGCTGATCGTAGCGCATGCGGGGCAGGGTCCAGCGGATGGCGATCTGCAAGAAGCCCAGCATCACCACCTTACCCCAGAAGGCCACCATCTGGATGAGCACCACCGCGATGTGTGGCAGCGCGAGGTGATGGGCGCCGAGCCGGAACCCGTCGGCGTGCAGCAGCGGCACATGGAAGCCACCCAGGAACAAGGTAGTGAACATGGCGCCCACGAAGACCAGCTCCATGTACTCTCCCATGAAGAAGATGCCCCACCGCATGCCCGAGTACTCGAGGTTGAACCCGATGATCTCCGACTCGCCCTCCGGGATGTCGAAGGGGATGCGCTTGGACTCGGCGATGGCTGCCGCCAAAAACAGGATGGCCCCGATGGGCTGGACCACGACGCCCCACCGGGCAGGGTTGTGACCCTGCCAGTTGGCGATGGCCATGGGCTCCAGGGTGCCGTACAGCAGCAGGGCGCCCACCACGGTGAGGCCCAGGGTGACCTCGTAGGACACCATCTGCGCCGCGGCGCGCAGGCCGCCGATGAGGGCCCACTTGTTGTGGGAGCCAAAGCCCGCCAGGGCGGCGCCGAAGATGCCCAGCCCGGAAAAGGCGAAGATCACCAGGACGCCCAGGTCGAGCTGGGTGGCCTGGAGGCGAAAGGCGCTGCCCGCGGCGGCGTAGGCCGTTACCTGGTCGGCCGTGAGCACCTGGTCCCAGTGGCTGTAGGCGAAGTATCCCCCCACGGGGATCACCACGAAGACGATCACCACCGGCGCCAGGGCCAGGATGGGCGCCAGGCCGAAGAGGAACCGGTTGACCTTGCTCGGGACGACGTCCTCTTTGAACACGAACTTCAGCCCATCCGCCATCAGGTGCAAGAGCCCGAAGAAGGTGAGGTTCTTGCCCATGAGGCGGATGTTCGCCCGGGTGGGGCCGATGCGGTCCTGCATGAAGGACGCCTGGCGCCGCTCCATCCAGGTGTACACGGCCATGAGCAGAATCACCGGCAGGACGATGATCACCGCCCGGATGAGCGTGGCGAGCAGCTCGACCCAGGCGCCATCGTTCCACGCGATTGCGAATGTCTGTTGTATCTCTGGCATGGGCATTGGCCTCGTGTATACCTATCCGCGACTGTTGGCGAACCGGAGGAGCACCGCCGGGATCGTGGGCCCGAAACGGTCGGCGGGCAAAACCTGGGCGCCCAGGTCGTCCGACGCGGCGGCGTAGATCTCCCGGGCCGTGCCGCCGAGGTCCAGCCCCTTGCCGGCTGCATCTGCGAGGCGATCCACGAGGACCCAGCCCGGCAGAGCATCCCCGGGGGCATCCACGGCCGGGTGGAACCGCCCCACCTGACCGCCCGCGTTCACGAAAGAGCCGTCGATCTCGCACCAGGCGGCCATGGGCAACACCACCCTGGACGTCTTGCCGATGCCCGCAAAGCGGTGCACCAGGGAGATCACGTTCTTCACGTCCGCCAGGGTGTCGGGGTTGGTGGTCTTCTCATCGAGGCAGAGGGCCACCTCGACCGTGCCGCTGGACAGGCGCTGCTCCAGATCCTCCGGAGAGCCCAGGTCCTCTCCAAATACCAACGCCAAACCGGCGGAGTTGGGGTTCCGGTCGGCGGACTTGAGCACCTCGTCGCCCTCCCAGTTGGGGCGACCCGTGCCGAAGATCTGCGCGCCCTCGAGCTGACCCACCAGCTGCTTGACCGCGTACATGGTCTCGGTGCTGAGCCGAGCCGACACCAGCACGATGAGCTCCTCGCCCGTCACGCCGTCCAGTGCCTCGGCCGCTGCAGCGAGCCCGTCCTCGAGGGTCACGTCCTTGCCGTCCACGCGAGCCGAGTCGGCCCGATCCGTGGCATAGTCTGCGAAAATGTAACGCCCGTCGTCGCACATCCACCAGCGGTTGACCTCCTCGCAGAAGCGGGGCTTGGTCCGGCGAATGGTGCCGCCGTAGGTGTGCAGCTCGATGTGGCAACCCGTGGCGCAGCCCGGGCAGATGGAGTCCACCGACGAGAGCCGATACGCCCGGGTGTCGAACCGGAAGGCCTTCTCTGTCAGGGCGCCCACCGGGCACTGGTCCACGGTGCACAGGGAGTAGTCGTTGTCCAGCGACCGCCCCGGGGCCGTGGAGACGAACGTCGCGTGGCCCCGCTCCTTGAGGTCCAGGTCGTGCACCCCGGCCACCTCGTCGCAGACCCGGATGCAACGCCAGCACAGGATGCAGCGCTCCTCGTCCATGACCACCCGCGGGCCGATGGGCACGCGCTTTTTCTGGGGCTCCCGGGCGAGGTCGTGTCGGGCGGGCTGGCAGTCGTAGTCGAAGTAGAGCCGCTGCAGCTCACACTCGCCCACCTGGTCGCAGATGGGGCAGTCGATGGGGTGGTTGAGCAGCGTGAACTCCAGCTGCTGCCGCTGGGCGTCTGTGGCCTTTTCCGAGGCGGTGAAAACCTCCATGCCGTCCCCGGCGATGGTCTGGCAGCCCGGAACCAGCTTGGGCATGCCCTTGACCTCCACCAGACACTGACGGCACACGGCCACGATCTCCAGGCCCGGGTGGTAGCAGAAGTGCGGGATCTCCACGCCGATGGAGCGCGCGGCCTCGATGAGGTTGGTACCCTTGTCGACCACGACATCCTGGTCGTTGATGGTCAGCCGGACCTTGTTCGGGTCGGCCTGGTCTGTCTCTTCGACGGCTGGTTTCTTGTCTTCAGGGCTCATCGGTCACACTCCCCGCCGATCATGTTCAGCGAGCCGAAGATGGGCACCACGTCCGCGAGGGTATGGCCCACCAGCATGTTGCCCAGCTGGCCGGTGACGATGAAGCACGGTGGCCGGCACCGCACCTTCACCGGTACGCCGGAGCCGTCGGACACGCAGTAGAACCCCAGCTCTCCGTTTCCGCCCTCGACGTACGTGTATGCCTCGCCCTCTGGTACCTGGATGCCATCCACCACCAGCTTGAAGTGACGGATCATGCCTTCGATGGTGTTGTAGGTCTCGTTTTTCGTGGGCAGCACCACGCGGTGGGCCCCCTCGGCCTTCACCGGCCCGGGCTCGATCTGGTCGATGGCCTGGTCGATGATCCGGAGGGACTGGCGGACCTCCTCCATGCGCACGTAGTACCGGCAGAAGGTGTCGCCGGCGTCCATGACCGGCACGTCGAAGTCGAGGCGGTCGTACACGCCATAGGCGTGGTCCTTGCGCACGTCGTAGTCGATGCCAGAGGCGCGCCCCACCGGGCCGGTGAACCCCGAAGAGATGGCGTCGGCCATGGAGACCACGCCGACGCCCTGGGTGCGGTCCAGAAAGATACGATTCTTGGTGAGCAGGCCGTCGATGTCATCGATGACGCCGGTGATCTCGTCAAACCCGCCGCGCACCTTCTCCAGCCACCCCTCCGGGATGTCGTCCTTGACGCCGCCCACCCGACAGAAGGCGTGGGTGACCCGCGCGCCGGTGAGCTCCTCCAGACGATCGTACACGATGTCCCGGGCCCGCACGCAGTACAGGAAGATGGAGAAGGCCCCCATCTCCATGGCGATGGCCGCGATGCAGGTGAGGTGATCACCGATGCGGGAAAGCTCCCCGGAGATGACCCGGATGTACTCCGCCCGCTCGGGGACCTCGAGGTCCAGCAGCTTCTCCACGGCCATGGCGTAGCCGACGTTGTTCAGGATGGGCGACACGTAGTTGAGCCGGTCAGTATAGGGAAACACCTGGCCCCAGGTGACGCTCTCGCACTCTTTTTCGAAGCCGCGATGGAGGTAGCCGACCTGCACGTCCGCGTGGACGATCCGCTCTCCATCCACGGTGACCACCACCCGGACGGTGCCGTGCATGGCAGGATGCACGGGCCCCATCATGATGGTCATGGTCTCGGTGGGGAGGGCCACGCGCTCCTGGACCGCGAGCTGCTCGCTATTCGATGTCATAGCTTCCTCGGAAGTGGGCGCCGGCGCTCGGCCCCGTCAGGATGTGCTTCTGCTCCCAGATCCCCTCCACCGGGTCTTCCCGGCGGGTGAGGGGCTGGCGCTTGGCGATGGGATAGTCCTTGCGTAGCGGGTGCCCCACGAACTCTTCGTACAGCAGGATCCGTCGCAGGTCCGGGTGGCCCTCGAACGTGATCCCGTACATGTCCCAGACCTCGCGCTCCATCCAGTTGGCCGACTTCCAGACGCCTGTGACGCTGGCGACCTCGGCCCCGTCTTCGCCCACGGGCAGCTTGATGCGCAGCCGGTGGCGCCGGGTGGTGGAGTACAGGTGGTAGACCACCTCGAAGCGCGTCTCACGACCCTGCATCAGGTAGTCCACTGCCGTGAGGTCGGAGAGCATGTCCATGGCGACCGCCGGGTCGTCCCGGCAGAACTCGCAGATGGCCTGGATCTTGGCCTTCTTCATGACGAGCGTCTCATCGCCGTGCTGGGCGTGCTCGGAGATCACCTCGGAGGCGAACTTCTTCTTGACTGGTTCCAGTGCCGCTTTGCTCATGGGTTACCCCTTCGCCTCGGCCAGCTGGCGCAGCTCCCGCTGGCTGTGGGTCTCGCCGGCCTGGATGATCTCCTGGAGCCGGACGATTCCGTCGATGACCTGCTCGGGCCGGGGCGGGCAACCCGGGATGTACACGTCCACGGGGATGATCTGGTCAATGCCCGGGACCACGGCGTAGTTCTGGTAGAACCCGCCCGATGAGGCACACACGCCAAAGGCCACCACGAACTTGGGATCCGCCATCTGATCGTAGATCCGCCGGAGCACGGGGGCCTGCCGCTCCGAGATGGTGCCCACCACGAACAGCAGGTCCGTGTGTCGGGGCGTGAACTGCACGAACTCACAGCCGAAGCGCGACAGGTCGTACCGCGGCCCCATGGTGGACATGTACTCCATGCCGCAGCAGGCCGTGACGAAGGGCTGCTTGAACATGGAGTACTTCCGCGCCCAGCCGAGGATCTTCTGGAGCGAATCGACGCCGTAGAGCTCTATGCCCATCTGAGCACCCGCTTTCTCACGACATAGATCAGGGCCGCCCCGAGCACCGTCAAAAAGAGCCCCATGATCACCAGACCCCACACCGTGGGCTTTTCACGGTAGTAAACCAGCCACGGATACAAGAAGGCGATCTCCACATCGAAGACCAAAAACAGGATGGCCACCTGGTAAAAACGCGGGTTGAACGGGACCGTGGGCTCGCCCACGGGCTCGTTCCCGCACTCGAATGGCTCGAGCTTGACGTCGTTGTCGTTTTTGGGGCCCATGAGGATCGCCGGTACGTAGAACATGGCGACCACGATCAACCCCACAAAAATGAAGACGATTAACGGCAGATAAGTGTCTGCTGGCATGGCTGGCCTCTAGCGGTTGATTGCCGGAAAACTGCAGGTACAATAGAGGTCCACCCTAGGGATGTCAAGAGCCGACAACGGTTGAAAAACAGGTATTTAGGAGCAAAATGGTCCTTATCACAAGCCATCATTATCGTTGCGTTTTTACGTTAGCGATCACTACCTTCATTGCCCTCGCCCAGCCGGGTTGCCCCCGGCTCAGGCCCTATGGTTCCCTCGTGGCCAGCCGCGGGGCCAGCGCCCTTGGCGAGGATCTCGCTTCCGCGTTGCGTCAGAAGAAGGGGACGCGGCTCGTGGGACTGTTCACCCAGCGTTGCCTCAGAGCATGCCCTGGCTTCAAGTTCCAGCCCACGGGCAGGGACGGAGCCCTGCACCGGTTCCGCTGGGCCGAGCGGGCCGGCGCCGGGAGCCTGGGAGATGACCTCTACGGTCAGCTACACATCTACAACCAGGTCAAACGAGTGCGCGTGGGTCTGGCCAGCCTCCGGTTTCAGAGCCACCGGAGCGCCACCGCCCTCCTGTCCCTCGCCGTGGACGGGCTGCTCCGGGACGGCGCACGCCGAAGCGACCGCGGAACCCTGGCACTCTCCCTTCGCAGGAGCGTGGACGGCACCTGGAAGATCGACGGCTTCGGAGCCGACGCCATGCAAACCGTGGTGAGCGCGAAACCGCTGTTCGAGGACCGGACACCCAGGACCTGGGCGCGCGCGACGCCCCTGCGGGTCGAACGGACCGATCCGTCGGCGGCGGGCGCCGACCAGGGCGCCGGCCTCGCTGTGGCCGATGTCGACGGCAACGGAGCCCTGGACGTGTTCGTGCCGGGTCCGGGCCTGGGCTGGTTGCTCCTGGCCGACGGCAAGGGGGGACACCGCAAGAGCCCGCCGCTGCTGACCCGACCGGGAACAGGGCACGCCGCAGCCTTCGGAGACGTGGATGGCGACGGGGATCCGGACCTGCTGGTGCTGGCGCACGACTCCTCCGTGCTCATGGAGAATGAAGGCGGGGGGCGGTTTCGCCTCTCCCGTACGAAGGGGCTCACGGCCCTGGGACCCGCGCGCGCCGCCGCCTGGCTGGACGTGGACGGCGACGGGCGGCTGGATCTGCTCTTGGCCTCGGTGCGGTCCGGTGTCCAGCTCCTGCGGAACCGGAAACGGGGCTTTGTCGATGACTCCCGCCGCCTGCCTCGCCTCAAGGGTCGGGTGGTGGCCGCCTGCACAGGGGATCTCAACGGCGACGGGCGCACCGACGCGGTGCTCGTCGACGCCCTCGGCCCTGTCCGGGTGCTGGTCAACGGCGACGGGCGCCTCGAGCCCGTCACGCCCGCGGGTCCCACCGTGATGGGTCGCGCCTGCGCCATCGCCGACCTGGACGGCGACGGGGCCCTGGACGTGATCATCGCCGCCGTACACAGCGGCGAGGCGTGGAAGTTCTCCCAGCCCGGGTTCCCCATGCCCGGGTCGCCCTTTCGGAAGCCGAAGGGGCTCGCAGACAGGTTGCTGCGGGCCACGGGCGGCTCCTTCTGGCTGCGGAACACCGCCGCGGGCTTCGTGCGAAAGCCGCTGGCCACATCGGCCTCGTTGGGGTGGGACGTGGCCGTCGCGGTCACCGATCTGGACGCTGACGGGCGGGCGGACGTGGTGCTCGCAGGCGGGCATCGCCCGGGCAAGGGCCGATCCCTGGACCCTCTGTACTTCACGCGGATCCTGCCCCGACACCTGATGGGCAAGACCTCAAAGCCGATCCGCGCGGAGGGTCCCCTGGGCGCCACCCGGGGGGCGACGCTCCTGCTCGGGCACAGCGGCGGCCGCACGGACGTGGGCAGCCCCACAGGCCTGACTGTGCCCAGTGGTGTGCGATCAGCGATCTTCGCCGACCTGGATCGGGACGGCACCCCCGAGCTGCTCCTCCGCCGGAGAAACGGCGCCCTGTCCATCTGGCGGTGGCGCCAGCCCCGGGGGAATCCCATCACCTTGCGCCTGGCCACCCGATCCGGCGCCGCGGCCGGGGCCACGGTGACCGCCTGGGCCCTGAACAAGCGCGTGTCCGTGGTCCTGGACGGCGGGACCGGCGGGCTGGGCGAGGTGAGGCTCGGGCTGGGCTCCGCGCCCCGGGCCGACAAGGTGGAGATCCGCTGGCCCGACGGCACGCGGCAGGTGGTACAGGATCTGAGCACCCGCGCCGGCTACACGATCCACCGCGGCGCAGAGGATCCCGTGGCCGGCCTCGCCACCGGAGAGGTGCCGCCAAAAACGCGCCCCGTCCCGCGCCCGCCGCCCCCTGCCCGACCCGGCGTCCTGGCCGGCGTGAACCTCGCCACCCTAGGCGAGCTCTTCGTCACCAACGCTGGCGGCCCCGCGAAAAAAAGCGCCCTTCGGAGTCACTACGGCAGGCGGGCCACCATCCTCTTGCTGTCTCCCAGTACGTGTCCGGCCTGTCCCACCTACCTGCGCAAGCTCTCCAAATTGGGCCGCACCTGGCACCCGCGCGGCGTGACCATCCTGAACGTGGGGCACAAACGCCCGTCAAAGATCGTGTGGATCAAAGCCCTGCAGTGGGAGGCCGGCCTCGGGCCCGCACCGAGCGCTCACACCCGCCTGCTGGTGCTCGACTCCAAGGGCCGCCTGAAGGTCTTCTACCTCGCCAAGCTGCCCGATCCCCTCGTCCTGCAACACCACCTCACACGGCTCACGGCCGACTGAGCTGACCTGGTACTATTGACTGCGACACCTTAACCCTACTCGACACTTTACCAAGTAGAAGATCCCGCACGACGTCTCTCATACGCTGGCAAGAAGAGCATGAAGAGGTAGAGAATGGACACAGTGACCGCTCTCTGCCAACGTGGGTGAGACAGCGGCACGAGACCAAATTACTGTAGATGGCACCCAGCGCACAGAATAGGCTAAGGCTTAAGGGGAGACGCAGCCTCCCCGGATCGGTCCCGGCATCGCCGCAGCGATGTCGGGTACCATCAGTCGCCCTACGAGCTTGAGCCCAGCAATGACGAGCAGGACACCGTTCAGTTTTGCAGACAGTTCATGCCACTTGCTCACATCGACGTACACCGCCATCGTGTCCTCTGCCTCGGACAAGCGCTTGGTCGCTAGCAGCAGCTCGGTGGTTTTTCCCGAGCCAATGCCGCCGACGACAAGCTGTGCGGATGACGGCGCCAGTTGCATAGCGGCGGCTAGCTGGTCTGCAAGTGAGCGGCCAGGTGGATCCACATACAGTGAATCCCGCAACGCCAACCGAGGATCGGCGGCCGGATCCAGCCTCGCGATACACTCACGGAAGCTCTAGAGTCGTGCGTTTACTACTCAATGATATCCTAGTGGGGTGGAACAGAAATCTGACCCAAAATTTGCTTGCTATTTCGGCCCCTGTCTTCGTTTCTCGTCGGTTGAATACTCCCGGTATTCGCCCTCCTCGTGCCTCAACAGGAACCAAAATTGCTACGCAACTTATCGCGCGGATTTCTGATCCACCCCACTAGATCCGTGAAATGTTGCCAATCTCTCTTCCTTGTCTTGAGTCATCAATGGCTAAGAGACGGCGCCTGTGATGACTACGGGTCGTCGGTGGCGGGCGGGGCGGCTTTGGTGATGAGACCGGCCATGCCGGCGAAGATGGCGGCGAAGGCCTCGGCGGCCTCTGGCGGGGCGTCGATGGTGACGCCTCCGTCGGGTCTACGGCTGACCTCCAAGCGGGACAGGAGCTGCTGCACCTGGGGGCCGGTCACCAGCCCCGGGGAGGCGTGGCTGCCCTGAACCGCTGCGTATTGGCCGGAGTCTTCGGCGGCACGGCTCGTGGCCAGGGCGACATCGGCCGGCTCGTCGATTGCCTGGGAGGCCTGGACCGCTTCGCCATCGAGCTCATCGAGCTCATCGAGCTCATCGAGCGCGTCGCCGGCGTCGCCGGCGCCGGCGGAGCCCGGCACATCGTCCTCCGAATCGACCACGTGCTTGATCTGATCCAGGAACGAGGCTGAGCGATCGAACTCCACGGCGTCGCTCTGGCCGTCGAAGAGGCCATCGAAGAGGGCCTTCTTGACCCCGATGGTGCCCTCCATGCGCGCCTCGATGCCGGCCTCGGAGATGAGGTGGTACACCTGGACCGGCTGCTTCTGACCGAGGCGGTGGATGCGACCGATGCGCTGCTCGAGCACGGCCGGGTTCCAGGGCAGATCCAGGTTGATGAGGCAGCTCGCGGCATGCTGCAGGTTGAGGCCCACGCCGCCAGCGTCGCTGCACAGAAGCACCATCAGGTCCGGGTCGTCGTGGAAGTCCACGATGTTGTGGGTGCGCCGCTTCTGGCTCTCCTGTCCGCTGAAGAAGGCGGATCGTACACCCGCATCGGCGAGCAGGTCCCGCGTGACCCACTGGGCGAGCTGGAGCATCCGCCGCCACTGGCTGAAGATGACCACCTTGCGCCGCTGGGAGACCACCAGCTGGGACACCATCTCCCGGAGCTCCAGGAGCTTGGGGCTGTCGAGCCGTCGGAGCAAAGCCGGCGTGGGTTTTTTCACCGTCGAGAAGGTGGGCCAGAGGTCGGTGAACTGAAGCTGCGCCAGGCCGTTGCAAATGATGCGCTGCTGGGTGAGGAGCTGCATGAGCTTGAGGAACTCGGCCTGGGTGAGCGGCCGACGCTCCGCGCGACGCATGATCTGAAGGATGGGCCGGCTCAGGGCGTCGTGCTCTTCGGCCTGGGCCTCGGTGAAGGTCACCGGAACCCGGGTGTCTGTGCGGTCCGGGAGCTGGGAGAGGACCTCGGAGCGGAGCCTGCGGAGAAACACCGGCGCCAACCGCTCCCTCAACGTGTCCAGGTTTCGCGCGCCGGTGATGACCTTGCGGCCGTCCGCAGCGGTGGTGTGCCAGGGCACGAGTCTCCACTTGGGCTCCAGGGCGCGGCTGTCCACCCAGTCCATGATGGACGCCAGCTCCTCGAGCCGGTTCTCCATGGGCGTGCCGGTGAGCACCAGCCGGTACCGGGGTCTGAGCTGCTTGACATAGGTCGCGGTCTTGGTGGCCCAGTTCTTGATGCGCTGCGCCTCGTCTAGGACCATCAGGTCCGGAGCGAAGCCACGCATTTCGGTCAAGTCGCGCAGCACCAGCTCGTAGTTGGCGATGAGGAATCCCTTGCGAGTGGTGCGATACAGCCTACTCCGGGCCTCCGGGGAGCCATCCACAACCTGTACGGGCACGTCACTGAAGGTCTGCCACTCGCGCAGCCACTGGGTCTTGAGCGCCGCCGGAACCAGCAGCAAGCCGCGCGTAGCCAGCCCCTGGTTCCACAGGGTGTTGACAACGGCGATGGCCTGCACCGTCTTGCCCAGCCCCATGTCGTCGGCCAGCAGTAGCCGCCCCGTCCGCCAGAAGGTGTCCAGCCCCTCCCGCTGGTACGGGTAGAGGGGGTGGTGCAGCGACGCCAGGCTGCGATCCACCCGGCGGTGCATCCCCGCCAGGGAGAGGTCCTGCTTGAGGCGCTCGGCCTCGGCGTCGAGCAGCGGCGCCAGCACGGGGTCCGAGGGGATCAGCTCGGTGCGCCCGGCGCGCCGGGTGTCGAGGCGAACAAAGGCTCGCAGAGACTCCACCACCTTCAGGCGTTTTTTCGGGTTGTCTCGGTGGCCGTGCGCCAGCGGCCAGGCGCCCTCGCCACCGGACGTGAAGCAGCGCTGGGCGCTCACCACCGCCTTGACTCTGTTGCGCCGGATGTCCGGCATCGGGGGGGGCAGCCAGGTCACCCGCTGCAACCAGTCCCCCGGCCCTGTGAGCGGGCGCACCGGATCCCAGCACAGCCGCGGACCGTTGTCACGCCCGGGTGCCCTCTGCTCACGCAGGGCCTGGTTCCACCGCCTCGGCCTCACGGCGAGGTGTTCCAGCACCGCCATGCCGTGCTTGCACAGCCCGAGGGCGCCGCGCTGAAAGTCGGCACAGTCGCAGCTCGTCTCCAGCGGATCCAAGCCCCGCAGCAGCGTGCGGTAGGGCCGCCGCGAGTCACCGCCAGGCTTTCCCCGCGCCGCCGCGCGGCGGGTCTCGTACACCCCGAGGGCCCGCCCGTGCGGCGGCTGGCCTTGCACTCTCAGCCCGTCCCGCCGGCAGAACCCGGCCCGCCGGATCAACGCCTCCAGCGCGTCACGCTGCACCGGCCAATCCCCACCCGGCGCGCAGGCCAGCGCCTGTCGCACGAAGAGCTCCGGCGGGATCGCGCCGGTGCGCCGCCGCGCCGCGGCGGTGAGGACCTCGTACGTCTCGGTCTCCGCCTGGGGGTGATCTGTCAGAGGGGGAAGCTCTTCCTTCTTTCGGCTCTTACTGCGCGTCATCTGCTACTCCTAGTCGTGACCCTCGGGATCGGAAGGTTACCAAGGGCAAATGTCAAGGCATGCATGGTGACGCCTCGTCACTCCCAGTCGAAAACCACCGGCGCGTTCACCGGCTTGTAGCCCAGGTCCAGGCAGCTCGCGTTGATGCACGTAGTGTTCCCTTCGAGTGTGGTGCCGTATCCCTCGTGGATGTGTCCGAACACATGGAGCCGCGGCCGGACCTGACCCAAGCGATCGAGCAGGTCCTTGCAGCCGGCGACCTGGCCACTGGAGGTCCTGTCACCGTGCCCCGCGGGCGGGCCGTGCGTGACGAGGATGTCCGTCGTCTGGGGGATGCGCGCCCACCGTGCCGCGATCTCCGCGCCGCGACGAAGGTTGAACGCCCAGTCGTAGAACCACGGCTGCCAGGGAGAGCCGTAGACGGTCAGCCCCTCGATCCCGACGGCGCGGTCGCGCAGGTAGATGGCGTTCGTAATCAAGCGCTCAGCCTCGGGGGCCTGCCGCTCAAAGGCGAAGTCGTGGTTCCCGGCGATGACGATCTTGTGCCTGTGGGGGAGCCGGCCGAGCCACACGTTGAAGACGGAGATCTCGTCCATGTGCCCCAGGCCGGTGAGGTCGCCGGCATGAATCAGCACGTCACCGGGCGGCACGGCGATCCGCTCGTGCTCGCCGTGGGTGTCGCTGATGCACACGATGCGCAAGGGCGCCCAAGTCACTTCTCGGTGTAGCCGTCGTGGCGGAACTGGTAGGTCTTCTTCTTTGTGCCCCAAGGGGTGAGCAGTCCCTCGAGCTTGCCGCCGTGGGAGGATCGGTAGGTCTGCTTCGTGAACCCGGCGGCCTTGCCGAGGGAAATTACGATGTCGGTCTTTGTGCCCCGCTTGACGAACTTGTACTTGTTGGTGAGCACCCGGCGGCCCTGGCGCTTGACGATCTCGTGCATGAAGTAGATGTCGAAGCGGTTGGAGTCCAGAAAGCGCAGCACCACGAGGATGTCCCGGACCAGCCCCCCGGCCGCCGTCTGCCGCACCACGAAGGCGATGTCCAGGTTGCCGTTGCCGTCCAGGTCCACGGTGCGGAACCGCAGCAGGTCGCCCTGCTTCTTGGCCCAGGGGGCCCGCACGGCGAAGTAGGCGCCGCCCTTGGCAATGTCCTCGCCCATGAGGGCCACGAAGGTGCCGGCGATGGCGAGCTGCTCCCGGGCGCGGCCGGTGACGAAGTTGCCCACCTTGTAGTGCAGGATGTTCTTTTTCGTGAGCCCCTTTTGCTTGAGGAACCCGTTGAGCAGCTTCCTGGCCGAGTCGTACTCGACCACGCCCAGGGTAGCCACGGTGCTGCCGCCGGTGCCCATGACCGTGTCGGCCTTGCGGGAGGGCCCGCCGTCGTGATCGATGATCTGCACCGACATCCTGAGCTTGGGCGAGCCCAGGGCGTAGCCCGGCACGGCCCCGTCGGCAAAGGCCATCTCGATGGCGTAGCCGTGGCGGAGCCGGATGACCCGCCGGGTGATGCCCTTGGTGGAGCGGCGCCCCTTGACCCAGCGGACGCTCGCCTTCTTGTACCGGGCGTTGGGGGGGTGGATGCGCAGGGTGCGCGTCTTGCCCTTCGGGGTGGCGAAGATCAGCTCCACCCGGTCCTCCCGGGTCCCCGGCCGGCGCGTGCGCACCACCTGGTCATCGTTGACCTCCACCAGGAGATACGTCCCCTTGGAGTCGTGGGCGCAGCGGACCTTGCCCTCGAGGTCGGGCTTGCCCTGCCACCGGCTCTTGCCCTCGAGCACGGCCTTGCCCAGCAGGGGCTCCACGGTGACGTTGCTCCAGTCACCCCGCAGACCATCGATGGAGATGGCGTTGTCATCGACCCGCTCGCACTCGAGGGTCGCACCCCTGGCCGGGGTGGCCAGGCAGACCAGTGAGAAAACCGTGGACAGCAGCACAAGTGACGGGGTGAGCAAACGCATGGGGCCTCCTGGGCAGGTCGAAAAAAGGAGCCCTGCTATCATCGCAGGACGTCTGCCGCTTGTCTAGCGCGGGTCGACTGTGCTAAGTACCCCTGCGCGCCTCCTGACGTCTACGCAAGCGCTGGGGGGCCACGGGCCTGGCGGACCGTGACATATCAGCTCCGACGAATCCGGAGCGGTCGATATTCTCCCTCCCAACCATCGACCGCTGCCATCTGGGTCGGACTGTGGAGGACACCCCTATGCTGGAGACCCTCACCAAAGGGTTCCGGGCCGCGCGACAGCGGCTCTCGGGCGAAGCACAGATCGAGGAAAGCGACATCGACGAGGCCCTGCGTGAAGTGCGCATGTCTCTGCTCGAGGCCGACGTCGAGTTCCGGGTCACCAAGAACTTTCTGGCCAAGGTCAAAGAGAGTGTGCTCGGCGAGACGGTCAAGCTCAGAGCCAAGGTGCGCGGTCGCAAGAGCAAGGTCTCGGTGGGCGAGCACTTCGTCAAGGCCTGCCTCGACGAGCTGACCGCGCTCATGGGCGAGCCCGACAGCTCGCTCAAGTTCGCCAAAAAAGGCCCCTCCTGCATCATGGTGGCCGGCCTGCAGGGCTCCGGCAAGACCACCACCGTGGCCAAGCTCGCCAACTACCTGTCGGGCCAGCACGGAAAAAAACCCCTGCTGGTGGCCGCCGACGTGTACCGCCCCGCCGCCATCGAGCAGCTCCAGGTGCTGGGCCGGCAGCTGGACCTGCCGGTGTACAGCGACGACTCGGGCGACCCGCCGGCCATCGCTGACCGCGCCTACAAGGAGGCCATGACCCGCGGGCGGGATGTGGTGATCATCGACACCGCCGGCCGGCTCGCCATCGACGAGCCCCTCATGGCCGAGCTCGAGGACATCAAGAAGAAGGTCCGGCCGTCCAACATCCTGCTGGTCATCGACGCCATGATGGGTCAAGACGCCGTGCGCACGGCCAAGACCTTCAACGAACGGCTGGAGCTGTCGGGCGTGGTGCTCACCAAGCTCGACGGCGACACCCGCGGCGGCGCGGCGCTCTCGGTCAAGGCCGTCACCGGCAAGCCCATCAAGTTCCTGGGCATGGGCGAGGGACTGGATCGGCTCGAGGAGTTCCGCCCCGAAGGGCTGGCGTCCCGCATCCTGGGCATGGGCGACATGGTCGGCCTCATGAAGGACTTCGAGGACGTCGTCGATGAGGAGAAGGCCGAGGAAGACGCCGCGAAGATGCTCAAGGGGCACTTCAACATGGGCGACTTCCTCGAGCAGATCAAGACCATCCAGAAGATGGGGTCGCTCAAGGACCTGGTGGAGAAGCTCCCCTTCTTCAAGGACGGCCTGCCCGACGGCGTCAACGTGGACGACAAGGAGCTGACCAAAATCGAGTCCATGATCAACTCCATGACCCGGGCGGAGCGGTCGAACCCCGAGCTCTTCGTGGTCACCAGCTTCGAGGAGATCAAGGATCGCAAGGGTCGCAAGAAGGGACGCAAGGCCACCAGCGACTACGACCTCGGCCGGGTGCGCCGCGTCGCCAAGGGTTGCGGGCGAAAGGAGAGCGAGGTCAAGGATCTGCTCTACAAGTTCGCCACCATGCGGGGCATGATGATGGAGCTGGGCCAGCAGCAGGGGCTCCTGGGCAAGATCCCCGGCCTGAAGCAGTTCAACCGCATGCGCAAGATGGCCGGCATGGACATGGATCAGGTCATGGAGAACATGCAGGGGTTCATGCCACCCCCAGAGGCCGCCGCCAGAGGCAAGCGGTTCCGCCCACCCCGCCGCGCGGCGGATCGCACCAAGGCCAAAAACAAGCGCAAGGCCGCCCGCAAGGCCCGCAAGAAGACAAAGAAACGGAAATAGGCTTCAATACGGTTCCGAAGGTGGCTACACTCTGTTGTGGTCATGGCTGAAGGCCGGTGCTGTTGCACGAAACCGCGGTCCCTCGACCACCTGTGCGAGCACGAACACGAGTCCGATGGCTGAGCCGTCCATTCTGAAACCTGCACTCCCCGCCCTGGCGGCCATATTGCTGCTGACCTCCTGCGAGGGATTGGGCTCGGACGACCGTCAGGAGGACCAGCGGCTCGTGCGGGCGGAGCGGCTGTCCCGCGCCCGGGCCCAGCGCGCGCGCCGGGCCCGACTCGAGCGGCTCCGGAAGCGGGTCCGCCCCGGACCCTCCAACCCGGCGACGAACCCGCCCCCGTTGGCCGCAAAAGGCCCCTGCGACCCGGCCCGGGAGCTGAAGCGACGGGTGACGAGCAGCCTGTTCAACGATCGCTTCATCCAGGCCGTGCGGCTGGTGCTGACGCCCATCCGCGCCGACCTGGTGGAGCTGAAGGGGAAGCCCTTCCAGCGGTTCACCTTCACCGTGCGCATGCACCCCGACGACGCCCCGCGCTTCGGCCGCCCGAGGCGCCGCGCAGACCTCGAGCTGGACCTGCGCTTCACTCCGCTGTGCGGCCTGGGCGGACCGATTCGGAAGAGTGAGGTGCTCCGGGTGCGCCTCGTGCGACGCGTTGGTAGGAAGCGCGCTCCAAGGGCCACCACCGGCCTCTGGCCCCAGCGGTCCCGCGCCGGGACCTTCCGCGTTCCCGTGGGCACGCCCATCCAGCTGCTGCTGGATCCGTCCCGCGCCGCCCTTCGCCAGGATCGACGTCCCCCGGGGTCAGGGGCGACCTTGGGGCTGTGGGAGATCTTGGCAGCGCGCTTTGCCGGACGCCCTCGAACCCAGCGGTTGAGCCTGGCCTCCAGCCACCTGCCCGTTACCCTGCGCAGGCTACACGCAGTGGAGGTGGTGTGCGGCCGCAAGCCAGACAAGCGGTGCCGGTTTCTGACCCGGCACCAGGGTCGCCGGTCCGTGGTAACCTCCTTCGGGGCGCTGGTGCGGCTGGCAGCGCCCATCGGGTCGGTAGACCAGGTCCGGCAGCTCCACGCGGTGCAGCTGAGCCTGCGCTTCGGGGCGTGCGGCGGGGACGCGCGTCGCGAGACACGACGTGGGCGACGAAACCCGTGTTTCGGGCGCAGCGCCACGTGGCCTCCCTGCCAGTTCTGGAGGGCGCAGATGGGGTATGGCAATGCGGCCATCGTCCGTCGGCGCGGCAGCCGCTTTTTCGTGAGCCACGTGATCGCCTGCCCGGGCCAAAAGCAGCGGGTGCTGGAGCTCCACGCCACCTACGAGCGGAAGGGGCGCCAGACGCTGACCGTCACCGATCTCACCCCGCGGGCCTCCCATCTGTTGGAGCGCGCGCGCAGGTTGACATCCCGCCGGCGCAAGCGAAGATGAGCCCATGACGGCGGACGATCCCCCCCGGCCCGAAGCCGATCCCCCCCGGCCCGAAGCCGAAACGCCCGGGCCCAGGGCGAAGAAAAAGCCGACTGGCAAGGCGAAGAAAAAGCCCCGGAAGAAGCCGGCGAAGAAGCCGACCGGACGGCTCACGCGGGCCGAGCGCCTCAAGCGCAAGGTCTCCCGTCTGCCCCGGGCGCCGGGGGTCTACCTGATGAAGGGGCGCCAGGGCAAGGTCATCTACGTGGGCAAGGCCTCCAGCCTTCGGGAACGGGTTCGTTCCTACTTCAACGCCAGCGGCGACAGCCGCACCTTCGTGGCGCTGCTGGACCGCGTTCTCTACGACATCGAGATCGTGGTCACGGCAAACGAGAAGGAGGCCCTGCTCCTCGAAAACAACCTCATCAAGGAGCACCGTCCCCGGTACAACGTCCAGCTCCGGGACGACAAGAACTACCTCGCCCTGCGGCTGGACACCCGTAAGCCCTACCCGCGGCTGGAGCTCGTCCGGCGGATCGCTGCCGACGGTGCACGGTACTTCGGCCCCTACCACTCGGCCCGCACGGCGCGGCGCATCACCCGCCTGCTGAACAAACACTTCCAGCTGCGGGTCTGCACGGACCGGGTCATGGCCAGCCGCAAACGACCTTGCCTGCAGCACCAGATCGGCCGCTGCCTGGCGCCCTGCACCCTGGACGTGGACCCCGGGCGATACGCGGAGCGGGTGGCAGACGTGGGGCTGTTCCTGTCGGGCCGGGAGGACGAGCTCGTGGGCAGCCTGGGGGAGCGAATGGTCGCCGCGGCCCAGGCCGAGGAGTTCGAGGAGGCAGCGCGGCTGCGGGACCTCGTGGGCGAGATCCGAATCCAGCTCCAGGAGCAGCACGTGGTGGAGGCCGTGGGACTGAACCAGGATGTCATCGGCCGGTACCGCCAGGCAGACCGCGTGGAGCTGTGCCTGATGACCATCCGCCAGGGTCGCATGGTCGGCTCGGAGGAGATCCCGCTTCGGCATCAGGAGTTCCCGGACGAGGAGATGCTCAGCTCTTTCCTGGCGCTGCGCTACGACCGGGATCAGCCCCTGCCCGACGAGATCCTGCTGACGGTGGCCCTGGAAGACTCGGCGGTCCTGCAGGAGTGGCTCACCGAGAGGCGGGGACGCAAGGTGCGGCTGGTGCATCCCCAGCGGGGCTACCGACGGCGGCTGGTGGAGATGGCGAACCGGACCGCCCGCGCGACATTCGAAGCCCGGGCGAACCGGGCAGCCGACGCCGAGGACATGCTCGAGCGCATGCGACGACGGCTGCGCCTGGGTCGCACCCCCCACCGCATCGAGGCCTACGACATCTCGAACCTCCAGGGAGACCACACCGTGGGCTCGCTGGTGGTGATGCAGGACACAGAGACCACGCCCAAGCAGTACCGACACTTCCGCATCAAGGAGTCCCGGGGTCCAGACGACTACGCCTCCTTGCGGGAGGTCCTCGGCCGCCGCTTCGCCCGCGCCATGGCCGGAGACGAAGGCTGGGATCCGCCCGACCTCCTCGTCATCGACGGCGGCAAGGGCCAGCTGAACACCTGTCTGACGGTGCTCGCGGATCTGGGCGTGCCCCACGGCGGCGGTGAGATGGACGTCGTGGCCCTGGCCAAGGAACGCAGCCACTGGCCCCGTTCCGCCACAACGTCTTCGGGGGAGCCTCCCACAGACGCAACCACCAGCCGCGCCGCCGAGGGCGCGGGCAAGGACCTGGTGGATCGGGTGTTCCTACCCGGGGTCAAGGACCCCATCCGCCTGCGCCCCAACACCGCCGAGCTGTTCCTCCTGGCGCGCCTGCGGGACGAGGCGCACCGCTTCGCCATCACCTACCACCGCAAGCTGCGTCGCGCCGGGGCCCTGCGCTCCAGCCTCCAGGACATCCCCGGCGTGGGAGCCAAGCGAGCCAAGACCCTGATCAAGCACTTCGGCAGCGTCCGCGCCGTGGGTCAGGCCGACGAAGAGGACCTGCGCGCCGCCCCGGGCATGTCGAAGAAGATCGCCCGCGCCGTCAGGGCACACTTTCACCCCGACGACTAGAGTTGTAGCGGCTACCGCGCGAGGCCGACGACTCGCCAGCGGGCGGTGGCGCCGCGGCCCAGGATCAGAACCACGTCGGTGCGGCCGAGCTTGGTGACCACGTACAGGTTCGGCGATCCCGGGCGGACGCCGCGCGGGAGGGAGCCCAGCCGGGAGCGCAGGCCCGACGCGGTGAGCAGGTTGACGCCGCTGCGGATCCGGCGCCGCGGGTTCTCATCGATGAGGGTCTGCAAGACGCGCTTGAGCTGGGCGCGGTTCCGGGCCACGACCTTGCCCGAGGCCGTAAAGGGCACCTTGCTCACGGTGACCATCTTGTCGGTCTTGCCCTGCATGAGCCCCACAAGCCAGGCCAAGGCAGGCCCCCGGGCGCGGGCGTCCAGGGTGCGGGCGAGGATTCGAGCGGCCCGGCGGGAGGCACGGGAGGCACGGGAGGCACGGGAGGCACGGATCCGCGGCCGACGCACCCGGCTGCTCCGCCGACGCAGGGCACGTCCGAGGCGCCCTCTGTTGGGCACCTTGCCCACTCCGCGATCCACCGGACCGGTCTTGGGCTTGGCCAGGATGAACGGGTTGGCGCCGAAGGTGCCGCACTGGCGGTGGTTGCGCCAGAACTCCCAGTGCATGTAGACCTTGCCGTTGTACGACACGATGGCCCTGGGCGGCGCGCCAAAGGGGCCGGCGGAAAAGATCACGTCCAGGGCCGCAACGTCGAAGGGCAGGTAACCCGACGGCTTGACGATGCCCACCTTCACCACCCGGCCCCGACGGTCGATCACGATCTCGAGCTTGGTCCAGCGCTTGAAGTCGTTGAACTCGTCAGCCGCCGGAAGCCGCTCCAGGTCCACCAGGAAACCATCTCCCCAACGGGGGTGGATCTTGCGGTGCATCTGCGCGATGTACCGGGCGAAGGGGTGGGCCCGGGTCTTCAGGGCTGTCTGGTTGCCCTCCTTCACCTCGGGGATGTAGTTCTCCAGGGCGGACTTGATCCGGGCCCAGCGGCGGTTCGTCTTGGCCCCCTTGGACCCACGCCGGGCGTGGCGTTTCTTCCACTCAGCGGCCCACTGCTTACCAAATACCTTGTCGGCGTCCTGGGGGGTGAGACGGCGCTTTAGACGCCTTCGCGCCGGCCGGGCCTTCTGGGCCCGCCGGGCGACGCGCGGCGAGGATCGCCGGGGTCGGACCTTGCGCAGCCCGTTGGGCGCTCGCTCGAGGGGCTCGGGACGCAGGATCCTCTGGTCCTGGTTCCGCAGCCGGTTCCGCATGGTCAGCAGGGTGGCGCGCTGGGGCTCTTGCTCGGGCTGCGCTTTTTTCACGGCCACCTTTCGCGACCGGGGCCGGGGCCCCTTGCGCACAGCGCCCCTGCGCTCTTGGACGGCCTTGCGCGGGAGCCTGGCCGCCGTCCGGGTATCGCGCGTGAGGGAGCCAATGCGCTTTTTGGGCTTCGGGCTGAGCTGGGTCTGGTTGTAGTGCTTGTCCAGGTTCGTGCGCCGGGCCCGGGTCTGGTTCTTGACGTTCCGGCTCTTGGCCGCCAGAAACTTCGCGTCCGGCGGAGGCGGCTCCTGCTTCTTCCAGTCCTGGTCCACCATCTTCATGCGCAGGACCCAGGGCGGCGGCGGGCGGCGCTTCTTCTTCTTGGCCCTCTTCGCCGGCTTCGGTTTCGGTGGAAGGCGGAACCGCAGACGGGGGCGGCGCAGCCGGGGACGCAGGCCCATGGGCTTCGGCGTGACCTGGGCCAAAAGCTTCTTGTCGAGGAGGTCTCGGGGCGGCGGCCGCATGGGCGGACGCGTCACCACCTTGCGCTCGGCGTCCTTCGGCTCGGGCGGTTGCGCATTCGGCTCGCTCTTCAGCGACAGCTCGACGGGCTGGTCCACCCGATCGGGGGATGCGATGGGTCGCCCGAGCCACCTTGAGAAGAGGGGCCAGAACACGCCCAGATGCAATACCAGCGACAGCCCCACGCCCAAGGCGATGACCTGCCAGCGGATCTGCCCCGGTCGCGCGGGCTCTGTGCCGGAATTGCTTCCCACCCCTACATTCTAAGGGATCGCCGGGCGCGGGCAAGGGATGGGGACGATGTTCGAATTCTCAAAGAGAATGGGATGGGGACGATGTTCGAATTCTCAAAGAGAATGGGATGGGGACGATGTTCGAAATCTCAAATAGAATTCGAAAATC
>Ga0272441_10002599_pt1 | contig 36238 bp, 70 predicted proteins | sample SSMProp6N_FD_193582 | JGI IMG/M metagenome (GOLD analysis project Ga0272441, IMG submission 193582) | Marine sediment archaeal communities from Little Sippewissett salt marsh, Falmouth, MA, United States - SSM-Prop-6N | ecosystem: Environmental > Aquatic > Marine > Wetlands > Sediment ...
GACGGCGCGGTCAGGAGCGGCGATGAAAAAGCGTAGGCGCATCGCGGTTGGTGTCGCGCTTGGCGGCGCGGTTCGCGACACGGTTTACGACGCGGTTCGCAGCGCGGTTCGTGGCACGGTTTACAACGTGGTTTACGTCGCAGTTCGCAGCGCGGTTCGTGGCACGGTTTACAGCGTGGTAGGCAGCACGGTTATCGACGCGGTTGACGACGCGGTTGACGACGCGGTTGACGACGCGGTTCACGACGCGGTCAGGAGCAGCGATGAAAAAGCGCAGGCGTGACGCGGTTTGTCATATAGTTAGCGAGGCAGTTTGTACCGTGGTGTACGTCGCGACTAATGCTACTAGCACTGCGGTTGACAACACAGTTTGGGGTACGGTTCGCGCTGCGGTTTTCAGTGATATGAGCGGCGGCGTGGTTCACGATACAGTTCACGACGCGGTGGAGCAGCGATGAAAAAGCGTAAGCGCGGCACGGTTCGTGACGCGGTTCGTGACACAGTCCGCGACGCCGCCGTTGGCGGTGTTGGCGTCGCAGTTCGCGACGCGGCTCGTGACACAGTCCGCGACGCCGCCGTTGGCGGTGTTGGCGTCGCAGTTCGCGACGCGGCTCGTGGCACGGTTTACAGCGTGGCAGGCAGCACGGTTGTCGACGCGGTTGACGACGCGGTTGACGACGCGGTTCGCGGTGCGATTGGCGTTGCGGTTCACGACGCGGTGGAGCAGCGATGAAAAAGCGTAGGCGCATTGCGGTTTGTGGCGCGATTGGCGGCGCGGTTTGCGACGCGGTTGACGGCGTAGTTTGCGGCGCGGTTGTTGGTGCAGTTTGCGGCGCGGTTGTCGGCGCAGTTCGCGGCGCAGTTCGCGGCGCGGTTGGCGACGCGGTTGGCATCGCGGTTGAAGCTGCGGTTGACGACGCAGTTCGCGGTGCAGTTGCCGACGCAGTCAGGAGCAGCGATGAAAAAGCGTAAGCGTGATGCGGTTGGTGACGTTGACGGTGCGGTTGCCCACGCGGTTGACAGCGTGGTTTGGCGCGCGACTGGCGGCGTGGTTGGCGGCGCGGTTGGCATCGCGGTTCTTAGCGCGGTTCGCGGTGTAGTTGAGATCGCGGTTCGCAGTGCAGTTGACATCGTGGTTCACGACGCGGCTGGCGGCGCGGTTGGTAGCGTGATTGATAGCGCGGTCAGCGGCGCAATCCGTGGTGTCCTTTTCAAGGAGGGTCAGAGATGAAGTTCGTTTTGCGTGAAGAGTACCGGTATGGGAGAAGCGATCCCATTGAGGTCGAGGCTGCGGAATGGCGCCAACATGGCGATCACCCGGCGGTGAGCGCGTGTACAATGCGCGAAGGCTGCCCGTTTTGTTCGGCTCCCCCTGAGGCACACGGGCAAATAACCGTGATGTCCCGACACGGAAACCCGACGGCTGTTCGGGTGTGCCCGGATGATTGGATCGTCACAAACGAAGGGCAACAACAGTACCGGATCTACCGCCCGGAGGTGCTGCACAAGTTCTACCAACCGGTCGAGTAGGCACACAGGTCCTCCGGCCGGGCGTTCCGGCCGGAAAAAACAAAGAGATGGGAAGGAGAAAGGCATGAAGAGAATCGACGAACTGACCCCGGAAATGCGTGCGACGTTCCCGGAGATCATCGAGAAGTACATCAAGCTGGGCCTCAACTGTGACGAGGCCGATTGGGAAAACAGCCGGCGGGGGATCGATCAATGCTACCGTTTCGCAAAGCTCGATCCGCCGAAGCATTACGTCAAGGTCCAGTCGCCCCTGGTGATGGCCCTGGCCGCGCCAACCGCCGCCTGGATGCTCGACCGGCTGGATGCCGTCGGCAAAATCGTCCTCGACGAAGAGGTGTGCCGGGAGGCCATCACAGAGGCGCTGCAGATCTTTGCGGATCTCGGGCAGATTGACGCGGTGGCCGAGGCGGTCTGCACGGTCGTCCTGCCGGAGAACACGATGCTCGAGACCTCCGGAAAACTCCAAGATCCGCGCGAAGTCTTCTGCGGCCGCGACAACACCAAGGCCATGTGCAAATACATCAAGGAGACGTGGTACAAGTACCTGGGCGGGTGCTTCTGGATGTCCTGGCACGCCTACCTGGAGGTCTACCGGCGCGCCGGACTCGAGCTGCCCGGCGACACCTGGGACCGCGAGGACGCCTACCGGACCGCCCAGCAGAGCAGCGGCTGGTGGTGGCCCCACACGGACTTCGTCATGGTGTGCAACCGCCCCCGTGCGATCCGCATGGATAACAACCGTTTGCACTGTGACACCGGGGCGGCGATCGAGTGGCGGGACGGATACGCCGTTCACGCCCTGCGCGGGTGCCGGATGACCAAGGAGCAGGCGACCACGCCCGTCGAGGACATGACGCGCGACTGGATCGAGAAGCATTATCTCAATGAGTCCAACGCGCAGGTCCGGGCCGAGATCACGAACAAAATGGGCAAGGACCTGTTCGTGAGCCGGATGGACGCCAAGGTCGTCGACCGGGAGGGCGAGATGTACGAGTTGCTCGCGTTCAAGGTGCGGGACCGCGAGCGGCGGGCGCTCAAGATGATGAATCCGAGCGTGCCGGGACTGTGTCACATCGAGGAGGTCCCCGGAGCATGCAAAACGGTGGCCGAAGCGTTGCACGCCCGCAAGCCGGCGGAAATGCGGGAAATCCCGATCGACGACGAGAACGGGCAGGAATGGGTCCAGCAAGGCGACGTGTGCATCTGGCCCCGTGGCGCCAAGTCGCTGAAGAGCCGGCCGTCGAAACTGACCTGATGTGAGGCGCGCGATTGAAGCGCGTATCGAGGATCTGTGCGATGACGGACGTGCATTGGGAACTGACTCAGATTGTGCGCGACCTGACAAAGGGAATCTGGAATCGCAGTGACCGATCCATCCGGCATCGCGTGTTAGACCATGTCATTTTACCCGCGAACGCGATACTTTCCGAAACGGTCGCGGAGGAAATAAGGGCGCGTGTTAAGGATCTGTGCGATGGGCAACACACAGGCAGTACTCTTGGAGACGATGCATCATGTGATGCGGCATGTGATTAATTGCGCGTTCGCACTCGAGGCAGGGACGGTAATAAGAGGCGTCACTGTCAGCAATCCCCTGCGGCACATCGGTGGTGTGATAGCGATGACAGAGATGATTCCCGCATGTTTCACGCCTGATGTGGAACGTTTTATCCGGAAGCTGTGTGCGAGGAGGCGGCATGAACGTGGCGGATGAAATCCGGATGGCCGTTCAAAGCGGACGTCTTGTACACGACGAACATGTACGTCGTAATAGACTGGCGTCAGTCAGGGCGGCGCTGATTAGACGGAAAACGTTTTCTGAGATAGGGGCGATCTTCGTTCCGATATCGGTTGAGGTCAATACACAGGTGTCTTGGGCATTGCGTGTCAGGGGATGAGGCATGGCCGGAAACGTGACAGATGAAATTCGGACGGCTGCTCGGGACGTCATATACGAGTGGCGCAATCTCGGGCTTGCGTTGAGGCATTCCCCTGTAAACGCAGTTGTTCACACGGCCGTGGCGGTGGCGATCAAATGGGAAGTGTTTAAGAAAGTGGAAAGCTTATTCTGGTCGATGGGGATCGAGCAGGAAGTGGGGGATTGTCTACATGATGAACGGGGCGAGGCGCGGTTATGAACGTGGCGGACGACATACGGTCAATCATGCATTACGTCGACGATTTCGCACATAAGACGCTTGCCAAAGCTGTGGTGACGGAGGTCGAACGGAAACTGCTCCCGATGAGACTGATGCTGTGGTCGACCATTATGATCGATCAGGAACTGTTTCCGATAGTTCATCAGGTGGCATTTGTCGAGGAGGACGAAAATGAGTAGAGAGAAAATCACCTGCGAGGAACAACTGCAACGGTGGCTCGCGGGAGACAGCGTGCACCGCATCGGGGACTCGACACGGGATGACGAATGCTGTCCTGACTTTTCCTGTTGTTATCCGGACCTGCTGGCACCGTTCGAAGAGCGGGAGCATTTCGTCGCGCTTGTGCAATCGAAAGGGAATTGCGTGCCCATGCTGATGACGTTCCTTGGGCGCCTCATGCGGCTTCTGAATGACGGCGCTGTTTACATGACGGACGGGTCTACACGGAAAGTGAGCAAACCGAATGATTGATCGTGCGCGGTTGCGCCTCACAAGATCCCGGCCCCGGCGGCCCCGGCGGCTGGTCGAGCAGGAATTGCGGGGGGTAGTCGTGATCCATGTTCCAGGAGTCCGTCACACGTTTCAGACGCTTATCAGCGTGGAGCGGTCCGTGAGGTCGATAAACCGCAATCTCAAGATCAGCATCGCCAGGGCGCTTCAGGGGGCCGTCGATGGGATCGAGGAATTTAGGGGTTGACAAAACCGGAAATTCGTTCAAAGTTACGGAATTCTCATTTCGCCGGAATGGGTCCGGCGAGTACAGGGAGGGCAGTTTGATGGACGACATGAAAGACGTTTTGAATGGAGTCGGAGACGCCGTGGCGTCGGAAGGCCGGGCAAAGGGCCTGTCCAAGTACAAGAACGGGGGCCGGTTGGCCGAAGGCGAGAAGACCGGCCACGTGCACGAGATCAGGGCTGACGTCGAGATCGCGGAAAACGGCGTACGGACGTTCGCGATCCAGACTCCGAAGACCGTGCGTCATCAGGAGCACAAGCCGGTGACTCTGGTCCCCGGTGACTATGCCTCGGACCGCGTCGTCGAGTACGACGAGGACCAGGAAGAGCACAGGGTCGCCGACTGACCGGGATGGTCGGCGGACATGAAAAAAGCATGACCTGAGGGCGGCTTAGCGTCGCCCGGCCAGTACCGATTTCCGGACGCGTGCGCGGCGGCCGCCATGGCGGTGCGCGGCACGGGGTGTGGATCCGACCATTTATACTCACACAGCTCCCTGGAGCAGATTTCAGTTCAGGGGGTTACCGCATCGAAGCGGGCTGATATCACGGGATAATTAGTGGCACGCCAGCGTGTCCGGTGTGCGGGAGGTGGAGAGATGGCCAAGACCGATGGCGGTCAGGGGGATATTGCCGCCCAACCGAAGAAATCGAAACCCAAGAAGGACCCGGAAGTGGTCACCAAGATGTTCGTGATCGACGTCTTTGTCCGGGAAGAAGGTCTCAAGCAACAAATCCTGAACAGCATCAAGCTCTACCGGCACGCCGGGCGCCAGCTCGTTGGGACGTTCTTCACGGCCTGTGCGGCCGGCGCGAGCGTCCAGGAGAAGAAAGGCGATCTGGTGATCAAGCCGGAGAACGCCCGCGCGCGCCAGATCCTGGATCTGGCCATGGACAAGAGCGGAAAGCTCGAGATGTACTCGTGCCGGGACGTGGTTCTGCAGCACTGGGCCAAGGGCAGCGGGAAAGGCGGTGGGAAAGGCGGCGGGAACACATCCCGCTGGCACAGTTACGTCTGGGACTCCCTCAGGCGGAAGGTGTGGTCCCTCTGGCAGGCCAAAGACCCCCAGTTTCAGAAGGCCGCACGGGGATGGCTTGTGCTGCAAGGGGTCCGCCGGCTGCCCGTCATGAACGGCATCGGCATCGAGACGCCGGCCGTCTACGTGCGCAAACTTGATCATCATTCCGTTGAACTGCAGTGGGACCACGAGATCGGCCCGGTCACGCTGCATTTCACCAAGCTCGACGGGGGCCGGTGGGCCGTGTGGAAGGCGATTCTCGAGGATCGCTACAAGATCGGAAGCGTGACGCTCAACTATCGGCGCACGAAAAAAGGCCCCCAGTTGAAGCTATACATGCCGTACAAGTACCGTCGGAAAAAGCGCGACATTTCCCCAAAGAGATCGATTGAGGTCAGTTTTGACCACGACACGGGCATCACGGTGACGATGCTCGAGGGCAAACACGACTCCCAGGCGGCCGTTCCGCCGGACGATCTGCGAAAGGTGGTGCTGCCGTTCGCGGCGGCGATCTCGGGGATCGACCAATTGAAGACGCAGGACGAGACGCTGCTTGCCAAGCTCCGGGCCTGCGGGAATCGGGGCGAATGCCGGCGTGGACAAGGTTGCCCGGCGGCCGCGAACGCGTTCGTGGCACGCCGCAAGAAGGTCAGCCTGCAACGGGAACGGAGGGTGAAGGACTGGAACCATCGGTGGACCTCCCGAATCGCGGCAGTGGCCGAATCTTGGCAGTGCGGGAAATGCGTCCTGTTCGACATCCCGGAAACCATTCGCAAGCGACCGTGGCAGTGGTTCCACTTCCAACAGATGCTTCAATACAAGCTGCACGAGTTGGGGTGCACCATGGATGTCGTGGTGTCGGAAAATGCCGATAAAGCCTACGCTGCCATAGCACAGGGGGCGCCCCCGGAACGGAGAAATCATGAAACAGGAAATAATCAAAGCGGACGGAATTCCGGAAAAAGAATTCGAAGCCTTAATGCACGATGTGCTCACGACTCTGGACATATTCAAGAAGAAAACAGAGGAATGGGCGGCCGTCCTGGCGCGGATGAGCCGGGTACAGATCAAGCGCTTCAAGCAGGGCGTCAAGGGCCGACTGACGTGCAACCAGATCGAGATGTTGATCGAGATCGGACGCGGCAATCTGGCGCCGTTCTGGGCCGAGCGGCAGGTGCCTCCTAGGATCTTCCGGGATCTTCCGGCGGCCGCCAAGAAGACGATCAACAACCCGAACGCGCACGTCGAGGTACTGACTCCTCGAGGCGTCGTCATGAAGACTGTGAAGAAGCTCAACCCGGTCGAGGTCAAACAGATCCTGGGCGGAAGCCGGGGGATCCTGAACGCGCACGCGCAACAGAAGGCGTTGCTCGGACCGGCGCCGAAGCAGGCCAAGGTGGACCGGTCTGTCGAGAAGGCCTTTGCCTTTGACGGCATGAACCGGTCCACGGACGGTAGCGTGTTGATCTACGGCCGTCACAAAGAGGACCCCGCCGGGTCCCGGTCGATCGCCATCCGGATGATGCCGAAAGACCTCAAGCTGCTGAAATAGAGGGACAGGGGATGAATTCGCGCAAAAGTCTCTCCGATACGATTCATGCGGCGGTCATAGATACGATTGACAGAACGGTCCGGGATTTCGTTCATCGCGAAAGCTTGCATATGGAGAGGTTCACGTACGACATTTTTCTTGAAGTGGAGTATGACATCGATAACGAGATTACAGACATGCTCCGGAGGATCGATGAAACTTGAGATGCCTCGCAGACCGTTGCCTGATGTGATTCGAAAGCAAGCTTGGGCCGTGCATAAGGCCGCTGAGCGCGCGATCTCGGATTCGGTCCAGCAAAGTGTCGCTCGTGCGATTTGTCCGTGTGTGAAAGGCAATGTGATTACGGATGATGGATTACAGATGGCGATTTATCAGGTGATGCTATGCGTCCCGAACGAAACGAAAGAAGGCGGGGGCGGCGATGAAAATGTATAGGAGGCCAGTTCGCGACGTGGTTTACGACACGGTTGATATCGCAGTTTGGCGTGCGATTGGCGTCGCGGTTGACGGTACGGTTGACGTCGCGGTTTACGTCGCGGTTGACGTCGCGGTTTACGTCGCGGTTTACGGCGCGATTGACGGCACGATGGACAACGCGGTTCGCGACGCGGTGCATGGCGTGACCGGAGACCGGCGATGAAAACGCATAGGAAGCCGGCTCGCGGTACGGTTTACGAGGCGGTTCATATCGCGGTTCGCGACGCGGTTTACGGTGCGGTTTACGGTGCGGTTTACGGCGCGGTTTACGACGCGGTTTACGGCGCGGCTCATAGTACGATGCACGTCATTCACGGTACGGTTCGTGCCGCGATTTGGGACCCGGCTGATGACGTGGACGGAGGACGGCGATGAAAACACATAGGAAACCGGGCGGCGGCGCGATTCGCGGCGCGGTTTACGGCGCGGTTGGCAGCGCGGTTTACGGCGCGGTTTACAGCACAGTTTACGACACGATTCGTGGCGTGGTCGATGTCACGGTTCGTGACACGGTTCGCAGCACAGTTTACGACACGGTCCGTAGTACGATTGATGGCAGTGCGGTTTTTGTCGTGGTCCGTGATGCGGTTCACAGTGTAGTCAGAGGGCGGCGATGACTCGTCGATACGTTCAACACGAGATCTTGACCCTTCACGATACCGTCGCCATGGCGGTTGAAGAAATGTCCACGATATGCATGGACTACGGTACCGGTGGCATTCATGACGTAGAGACCCGTGTCGCCGAAGCGACCTGCAACACGCTTTGGTCCACACCCGCGAATCCGTTCGAGCTTGTGAGCAATGACGCGGTGCACGTGACGATTTTTGACGCGATGGATCATCTGGACGAAGGGGAAGCGCGCGGAGGGCAGCGATGAAAACGCACAGAAAGCCGGCTCGCAACACGGTTGACAACGCGGTTGATGGCACGGTTTATGTCGCGGTTCACGGCGCGGTTGACGGTGCGATTGCCCGCGCGGTTGACGGTGCGATTGCCCGCGCGGTTGACGGTGCGATTGCCCGCGCGGTTTATGTCACGGTTCGCGGCGCGGTTCACGGCGCGGTTTACGGCGCGGTTTATGTCGCGGTTCACGTCGTAATTGGTGACGTGATTAGGAGTGGCGATGAAAACGCATAGGAAGCCGGCTCGCGGCACAGTTCGCGACGCGGTTGACAGCGCGGTTCGCGAAGCAGTTTGGAGTGCGGTTGAAGTCATAGTCTACAACGTAATTGGCGGCGCGGTTCGTGATACGGTTGGCGGCGCGATGCGTGGCGCGGTTCGCGACACGGTGCATGGCGTGACCGGAGGACCGCGATGAAAACGCATAGGAAGCCGGCTCGCGGCACAGTTCGCGACGCGGTTGACAACGCGGTTGACGACACGGTTTGGCGTGCGATTGGCGTCGCGGTTGACAGCGCGGTTGATGGCGCGGTTGACGGCGTGGTTCGCGGCGTGGTTCGCGACGCGGTTTACGACGCGGTTCGCAGCACGGCTCGCGACGTGGTTCACGGCACGGTTTACGGCGCGGTTGGCGATGCGGTTGATGGCGTGATCGGAGAACAGCTATGAAGACTCGCGGGCCGGTTGAATGTTTTTTGACGGACATGAACGCCGCCTACTTCGAAGCAGGTGAACGCAGCGCTCTCGAAGTCCGGGACATGACACGCTTGATTTATGCGTCGGTTGATACCAAAACAGGCGGTGACGCGGTGCATGTCGAACTACATGCGACCATGCGGAAAGTCGAGGCGCGGTCATTGAAAATCCGCATGCCGCTCGCGCCTTCATTGCGTTCTGATTTTGACCACCGCGTCCTGCGCGTCGCGGAGAAGAGCGTATATTTCTTGACCGATTGCACGTTGAATTTCGAGATGCGGTTGCGTAGCGTGGAACACATGTATGCCGCAATAAAGGTCAACGTTGCTGAAGCAATAAACCGACTCGACGGAGAACAGCGATGACTCTTCGCCCCCATGTGTCCGTGGCACGTCCGTGTTACCTGATGTTTTCGAGCGTGTTAAATACCAAGTCGAAATCCACGAAGTTCGTTTCACGGTTGCAGCATACTCGGCCCAGGCAATAACTTCGATAGTTCATGAAACGGTTTTCGAGAGGATTCGGATTTGCACGGAGAGTCTCCGATGACACGTCGCGGTTCAGAGTACGAGGCCGTTTCCGCAATCACCAATGTTCTGGCAGTCAAGGAAATGGCGCTTGTCTCCGGCGTTGTGATCGAGGCATTGGTTTGCGAGGTGACGCTTCATATCGGGACGCTTGTTGAAACGCTTGACCTCAGAGTCAACGATGCAATTCATGCGAGGGTCCAAAAACATGTCCAAGGAAATTGACCTTGTTCCTGGCGATGTGGTCGAAGCACTTTACGAGACAGTCGGAGGAAAAAAGATGTCTGAGATGACCAAGATTTTTGTCTTCGTAGGCGGATTGATTGTCACAATCCTGGCAGGAATGGGCGCACCCCTGTCTGCCTACTGGATCCACTGTTACATCATACGGCACCACCGTGCCGAATGGTGGTACGACGCCGTGGATGTGACGCTGATATGGAGTTCATTTGTTTTCACGTTTCTGTGTCTTATCCTCTCGATAATTCTGGTTCAGTCGCTGTTTGGTGTCAATTGGAACGGCGTGATGGCCAAGCTCTTTCACAGCGGCAACCCGGAACTGACCACGGCGAAAGCGCGGAGGAAAAAGACCCGATGAAACCACGCCCGACACGCGAACCGTTGTACTTGCCGCTTCGTGAGGCGTACAACAAGCTGCTTTTTCCGGGGGAAGTCCCAGCCGCTTCCAGAGAGGTCCACACGGAAGTCAACACGGTTTTCGACAAGGTCGATGCCGCGTTGGAGTATCAGGTGGTCGACAGTGCCGTTTCCCACATGATAAGCGGTTTGGCGCGTGCCTGGACGAAAGCCTGGGTGCCACAAACAGAGGAGATCTGAGAGCATGGACAGGATCGAGATTTTCCAGAACACGGAAGGAAAGTGGTAATGGCGGATCCGGGCGACCAACCGGACAGTGCTCGTTGTCAGCGCGGAGGCGTACAAGGCGCGAAAGAACTGCACGCAGATCGCCAAACGATTCCGGCTGCGACACCCGACATTGCGGTTCGCGGATGAAAGGCTTCCCGGAGTGTACTGATCAAGGAGACCCAACATGCACGTCTACATCACGAAGTACGCGCTCACGCGCGGCATTTTCAAGGCGAAGGTCCTCGGACAATCCAAGAGAGGCGCCATCCAAGTGGCAGATCCCAGAGGCTTGAACGGATGGGCGTTGTATTTCGGCAATGAATGGCACACGTCCGCGACCCATGCGCGCACACGGGCGGCAGTCATGCGGAACAACAAAATAGTGTCCCTGAAAAAACAAATACGCGCGCTTGAAGCCCTTGACTTCACGATCGAGGAGACGTCATGAAGCGCGAATCGGCCGAAACCCGAATTAAGCGCGGCGTAGTGACCGTGATATGGGACATGACACATTACGACGCAGTCACCCAAAAAATCGTTCGAAACATACGCGACAACATCGCATCCAACGGCGGCAATGACGTGAACGCCGAGATCGTAGCCTGGGACGTGCGAAGCATCATTTGTTCCCTTCGAGACGAGGCCGCCGCTCGCAGGGAATACCGAATCGGCGGTCATGTGGCGCGCGGGACTCCCGGCGCCGGAAAGGAGATGTGATGGCTGGCATGACGGAAGAACAGATCATGGAGGCCCATGCACTGTCCATGGGGGGAGACCGGAAGGTACAGGGCGTCTTTGACGACAAGTTCTGTGACCGGTTCGACGCGCGGGCGACCATCGTGATCGAGTTCATCGATCGGATCTATGGAGGCCTTCCGATGTCGGGCAAGCCGCTGGAATTCTTCATCAAGAGCAAGAAGATGTCCACGGTCGAGGCGGACGACCTGAAAGCCCGGATCCAGGAAGGCCGCTTGACACCGGAGGAATCCAAGGAAATCGACGAGACATGCGCAACGGTCTTTGAACGCGACCGGGAAGGGTTCCTGTGCATCTGGCACGGCAACCTGAAAGCGTGCATGCGGGAGGTCCTGTCCACGACCGGAACGTTCATCAAGAAGAAATCGAAGCAGGGCAAGAACGTCTTCCAGCACCGGACCTGGATCGAGCCGATCCGGCCCCGGTTCCTCAAGCAGACGCCCGACGGCAAATGGGTCCCGGTCCGGGACGCGCCGCAGGGCGAGCTGCCGGCCGACGCCGCGACGCCGGACGGAACGGTCGAGAAGGTCAAGATCATTCGGGACATGAGCGGACAGCGCACGGCGCTGGGGCGGCACGAGTACCTCGAGCACGCGCGGTTGGCGTTCGAATGGCAGTTCGGATTCGACAACCCGGCCTACACGGCCGATGACTTCGAGAAGGCGTGGTTCCAGGCCCAGAACAACGGCCTGGGGGCCTGTCGAAGCCAGGGCCAGGGCCGATTCAGGATCGTGGGCTGGAAATGGGCCAAGAAGCCACCCGCGAAGAAAGAAACGTGATCGGTCGGAGGCCACCCCTCCCCTTCTGACCGGTCCGGGGGCGGTCCCTTGTGGGGCCGTCCCCAATATGCCTTGCCGTTCTTTGACAATCGATACCTGCGACAGCCCGCGTCATTTCTGGTCCTTCCGATACGCTGCGACTATCCTTATCAGTCCCAGCCGAGCTGATGCGACTGACCACTTCCCGCCGCGCCCACCCCTGTCCGTCCTTTGCGACGGGCCGCTTCTTGCCAACCCGCTGTGACAGGCCCTGCCTATCCACGCCGATTCGATCCCTTGTGACACGCCATGCCGTATCGGTCCCTGCTAATCCTTTGCGACTCGCCTCGCCGCGCCGCACCGAGTCTTTCCGCGTCTTTGTGACATGCCGACCCGCACCCGATCTTCTCGCTTCTTTGCGACTCGCCATTCCTCGCCACGCCGAGTCAGGTCACGTCGGCCCGTCCCCGATCTCTGCGACACACCACGCCCAACCTATCCGGTGCGACAGTCCTGATCTCGCCATGTCATACCGCTGTGACGATCCAGTTCATTTCTCCCCAAACCCTTTCGCAACTTGCCCTGCCAATCCTATGCGACATCCCTCGCATTGCCGGACCGATCCATTGCGACTGACCATTCCGTGCCTGTGCGACTACCCCCACCCCGCCCATCCTTGTCAGTCCATTGCGACAAACCTGACTGTACCGATCCGCACCGATCCATTGTGACACGCCCAACTTCGCCGTTTCTATCTACCCCAATCCACTGCGACACACCGCACCACGTCACACCGACCCGTTGCGACACACCCATCCTAGCCAACCCCCGTCCGTTCTTTGCGACATGTCGCCCCCCGTCACGCCCTTCCCGCCCCGTATGACAGACCGCTCCTAGCCGAATCAGGTCAGGCCGATCCTTTGCGACACACCACGCCACGCCACGCCCGGCCCGCTCGCAACAGCCCGTGCCCATGTGACTGGCCGTTTCTTGTCTGATCTTGTCTCTGCGACATACCCCGCCGGGCCATGCCGCTTCGGAGCATTGTGACTGACCGTTCTAGACCGAGTCAGGTCTGGCCGATCCTTTGCGACAGGCCTCACCCGGCCGTCCCCGGTCTCTGCGACATGCCAGTCCTGGACGTGTCGACCCACTGCGACCATCCTTACCTTGACTTGCCGGTGCGACAAGCCGGGTCTACGCTGTTCAGGCCTTTGCGACATACCCCGTCACGCCGTACCTATGCTTATCGTCCCTTTGCGACAGGCCATATCCCTCCCGGCCAGTGCGACAAACCGGACCCATCCATCTCAACGCCTCTCACTGCGACAAGCCCAACCCTTCCTCGCGCGCCAAGACACGGCGACATACCTGATCAGATCGCCTCTGCGCTGGACAAAGCGACATTCCCGGCCAAGTCTCCGCGACTTGCCGTGCCCTTTCGAACCATTCCGGAATCATTGAAAGGGCGGGTGGACGGCACGGTGGGTGGAGAGTCACCGTTTGGGTACGCCGTCCCCCGCCCCGGCTGGGCGTTACCAGTAACGCAGCGGACAATGAAACATCGGCAACCGCGCCTTGACCTTCAGAAAACACCGGCAGATCCGGCAGCGCCACACCTCGCCGCCGGTGAACATCCCGACGATCCCGGAGAGCGCCCCTTGGTCGACCTGGAGCTGTGGGCACACCCGACACACCCCGAGGCGATGCTGGGCCAAGCGTTCCCGATCAGAAACAGGCGCGGGCGTCTGTGCGGTATTCATGCGTCCATCTCTTCCATGACATCGTCCCGAATCGCGTCCGCCGCGATATCCCTGGCCTCGGCAAGCGTCAACTCGTCACCGAGCCATTCCGGTTCCTCCAGAAAATGCTCAGGCACGATGTACACGGAATGCCGGCGCCCCACCTTCTGGATAACCAGGATCCCGCCATCGGAAAGCATCTCGCGTAAAACGATGTCTTTGCGCGCCATGTCACGTCCTTTCTGTGGATTCTCCTCCGCTTCGACGATCTCGCCGGGCAGGTACAACTTCTCTTCAGGCATCTCATACACGCCCGGATTCTCCCACCCGGCCTTCACGGCGGACGCCGGCTTGTTCGTGGGCTTGAACAAATCAGGCCTCTTCTCCCGCAAAGAAACATATCCTTGTCTTCCCACAATGATCGAATCCAACACCCCGATGCCCAGAGACACCCCGATCTTGAATAAATTGGACGTGAGCGAGATATCATCGGCCGATGGCTGCGGGCGTCCCGTCGGATGATTGTGCATGATGGCGACATCGTGCGCATGTAACGCCACGGCCGGCGCGAAGACGATTGTTGGATGAATCACCGCCTCGGCCATTGAACCTGCCGCGACCAGACGATATCCCATGACTTCACGCTTTGTGTTAAGACAAAAAACGTACAATCGTTCACGAACGTCGTCCAACAATCCGAGATCCTTCGCAAGGTAGAAGAATCCTTCCGCGCTCCTGATCGGGCCTGAAACCGGTTTCTGCCCCGGCGTGTACTCGACCGTCATGCCTTCGTAAGTTGAAACGTCCTCGGGCGCGTGCACGCAGGCACAGGGCGGCGGATTTCCACTGAAAATGTCGGGACCCGCGCCATAGTACTTTTTCAACTCCGGCACGGTATACCGCTCGTAAAACGGTGTGCCCCATCTTGACGCTTGTCGCACCTCCACAACGGCGTCCGAATCCACGGACATCGCCTTCACAGCGGCCTTCACAGTCTTCTCGAAATCTTCCTGATCCAATCCTCGTGCCACCTCGATCCCTGCCATGTCCCCGCTTAAGAGTGTGATGGTGGCCAGCGTACTTGGGACCACGAAGGTGGCATGATACGTGTCATCATCAAAAGGATCGTATTTCCATCCGCGCACAGAGAAATCCTTGCGGACAATCCCTTTCATACCCGGATACAGATGCTTGTAGAGTTTTAGCTTCGGGTTGCTTTCAACGTGCTCGCCGGGAAAGCATTGCGCCAGCTTCGTGTAGTAGCGCGGATCCTCGCGGAGATGATCCAACGCGATCCGTTCGGCGGCCTCGGGATCGGCGGTGTGCTCCATCTCCACCTGGACACCGCGATCCAGCTCTTGCGAGTCCACGCCGCGCGCCGGATTCGGCGCTTCGTCTTCATTTTCATCTTCATAAAGAGGAATAAGCGCCACCTGTCCGTCTGTACTCTCCCAAACGATCTCATATTCGTTAGGATCCAGCCAGTCCTCTTCCACGTCGAAACCGGCCGCTTTAGTAAGCAACTGAATAAAACGCTGATGTCGCTTCACGCCGCTCTGTGTGAACGCGAAAACAGCCTCGGAAGGTACGTCTATAGGCTGCTGCAAACCGTAATCCATCAGTTCAATCAATTCGGCGTCTTCATCGTCATTCAGCAGGTCACGATTCAAAACCCGATTATTCATCAAGCCGGTGCCATCTGACGTCGTGTAACGAATGAACCATTCGTTAGTATCGGCCGCCGGATTCAACGCTTCACGTTCGTACACGTACTCTTCCAAATCAGAAAAATCCGGACGTCCGTGTGGCGTGACCAGAACATCCAAAGCGTCTCCAGACACATCCACGTAAAGCGTGCGCTTTGCCTCACGCGCCATTTGTCGAAGGATTCGTCCCACCAGTTTGGCATTGTCTCTGTCAAGATAACCAAGTTCGATGCCGGAAAACGGCTTCACACGAATCCAACCCGCGTTTTTGAACGCGTCAAGTGCTATTGACTGCTCTGCATCAAAGCAAGAATCGTCTTGTGGTCGGAAGTTAATGCCAAATTCCGCGTAATTATCGTGACACCAATCAAGATGAGACAAACCCCCTGTGGGATATACAACACCATCAGGCGACACCATCGCCATCTGGTTGTAGTCCTGCGGATTCGATTGAACCGTATATTCCGAATCAGCAAAAATCGAATCAACGCTGCTTGGGTTCTCCGCCATAGACGCCTTCGTGAGCACGAAGAACGCGCCGGCATCTTGCGCGCCAAGCTTGCGCCAAAGCACCGACATTTCCGGAGATTGTTCCGCATCGCTTTCGACGCGATCGACGAAGTCGAACATCATTCGCAAGACCTTCCGATATACCCCTCGCCCACGCACACGAACAGCCGTATTTTGTGCAATGGCCGTTCCGTTCTTGATCGTGAACCCTCCGCCGCCCAACGGCTCGTCTTGCACCAACCACAACCAGAAAATCTGCTGGTAATACGGTGAACGATAGAAACGAATCACGCCTTCACCATGAGGTTCTTCTGTCAGAATCTCATACTCCGGATTGTCCAATACTTCCCCGGCGATTTCATTGATCTGCTGTTTCGCCCATGACACATCCAACGAACCGACGTTCGCAGGCGGATTCGGCGCCATCCGGATCGCCGCGTCAAGCTGTTGCATCGGATCCATGGTCGCTCCCCTTAGGTCGTCCCCTCACAGAAACCACCGCTTTTGCGTCAAACCGTGCAGGACCCAGGCCACCATCTCGCCCACCATGGCGCCGGACAGCCGCGCGGCCACGGGTGCCTGCCGGACGAGGCCCGGCGGAGCCATCAAGGCCCCCACCACGGCGCCCGTCGCCAGGAACCCGACCTTGATCCGCAATCGCCGGTTCTCGTCGGCCGCCAGAAGCGCCTGACTCTGAGCGATCTGCTGTGCCTGAATCACCTCTTCCATGGCTACCTCGAGAAAAAGAACATGCCAGTCATCGCAGCACCCACGCCAAGAAACGCGCCCAACACAAGCCCGGAGGCCTTCCGATTCACCAACACACCCAACAACGCCCCGACAGACGCCCCAACGGCCGTCAAAGACCCCACGGGAATCGCGTGGCATGTCTGCGTGGGATCGTCCCACTTGCCGAAAGAATGAATGCATTTCAACGCGGGATTCTTAATCTCCTCGGCGATGATCCCCTGCAAGTACGCCTGCTCCTGGATTGCATTCATCGGCGTTTCCTCAGTAACACAAGTTCTTGTCCCGATACGAAAGCCCAACAATGTTTTGTGCGATTCTGGAGTCGTCTTTGACGTCAATGGCATGCGACGCGAAAACATACTCCTTGGGAATGCACAATTGCCAGGAACGAGAAGGCTTCGTAACTCTGTTTGGATCCAGGTTCGGCGGTCCATCCCAAGCCGTGTACAGGATCTCCGCATTTGTGCACGGCATTTCCGATGTGCTCGCTACCCATTTCGTGGACTCCACTGCATGGCTTAATCGAAAATAGACGACACCCGACCCATTCTGGATAAGCAAACTCGGATTCTTTCGGTACCTCTCATTCAGCGGTCCTGGGTAAATAAATGCATTGGCTTCAACGTCATCCCGAAGAAGTGTGGATGGCTCTGTCATTGGCACAACACCCACGTACGGTTTCACGCGGGATCCATCCGCCATTATACAAGTCGGCGGATAACTTTCTTCCATGCTGACAGCTCCCGGCGGACAAACATACTGCTGCCCTGCAGGCAACATCGGAGAACGAACTGCACCGGGTTCCGGAAGCCGTGGAGTCTGCCACGCCGGGTATGTCTGCGTCACGGCCCCCTGAGGAACAGTGGCCTGAGGCGCAGGTGTCACAACCGACATGGCCACAGGGGGCGCTTGCCGCCATCGCTTCGCGAACATGTACGCCGCCGCGCCGGCCGCACCCGCGATACCCAGCATGATCCAGTCATCCGTGCTCACAACCTACCTCCGTCACCGCTTGCGTCGTTTCCTGGAATTCGCCGCCCGTCGTCGAGACGCCGGCCGGAACCGCCCTCGAAGGACCTTGCCCCGGCGTTTCGCGGGTTTCTTCTTCCGTCGACGCGCCGCAATGCTCTTGAGCCTGCGCGCGAGCATGACCTGCCGCATGGTCCGGGTGTCGCCGGCCTTCTTGGCACGCCAGTAGGCCTTGCTGAGCATCGGCATCGGAATCAGTTGATTCTTCTTGAGGCCATACCAACGCGTCAGCTTGGCACGAAGCGCCCCTGGCCGCTTGACCGCCTTCTTGATCCAGCGCCGGGTCTTACGTCGGGCCTTGTTCAGACGGCGCCGCCGATGCCGATAATGGTAGTACGGATTTCTCATCTTCGTGCCCTTTCTGAGCTTCGCCATGAACTCCTTTTCCCATTGTCGAAAACCGCGTTGCTTCGAAACATACTTAGGTCGAAGCACACGGGCCGACTTGCCAGACACACGGGCACCGGCCTGTCCCGCCGTCATCCACTGCGGCCGGTCCACACCACCTGGAGAAATCTCAACGGGCCGAGTCTGGCGTGCTTCCCGCAGATCCCGCCACAGATCCAGCGTCCATTTGATGTGCTTCGGCTTCAGAGCGCCTTTTTGCGTGTACGGCACCGGGGACGCCTCGGCCTCCTGGATGAAGGCCTGCATGGTGTCGAGATCCCCGTCACGGGCCGCTTGGGCGGCCGCCCGCATTTTCGCAACATATGCACGTTGTCCAGCAACCGGATTCCGTGCCGAAGGAGGGACCAAAAAGTGCATTTTGCGCATGTGATCACCAATCCATGTAGCCCATCATGTGCATTCCAGACAGGCTTTTCCGTTCCGCGTCCCGCCGGGCCAATTCTCCACGCAATTCGTCTTCAGTGACCTCACGCAAACACGTGGCAGGCCCTTTTTGCTTGCTGAAACGCTGTATCAACCGGCTGACAACGTGCTGCACCAATACGGCCACAGTGCCGGTGATCGCAGCCGTGAAAACAAGCGTCTTGATGTCTCTTCTCATGGTGCGTCGTCCTTTCGGTGCCCTGGGGGGCCGAGGCCCCCCAGGACCGATCCGCGACTGCTTACGTCCCGAGCTGCACGTGCACGGCTGTTCCGGCCGCACCGACCGTCCCGGCCGTTCCGCCGCCGCCACCGGCCGCGCCGGCCGCGCCGCCGGTCACCGCCGTGGTGACCGTGGCCGGAAGCGGACCATTGGCCACTGTGACGATGGTTCCACCACCGCCGCCGCCGCCGCCGCCGGCATCCGCTGCCGCCGCGCCAGCACCACCGGCGCCGCCCAGGGCATTCAGCGCGCCGGTGCCGGCGAATTCACGGGCCGCAACGAGCACGACACCACCGCCACCACCGCCACCGCCGGAAAGCACCGCGCCCGAACCGCCACCGGAGCCGCCGCCGGAACCACCCTGCAGGAGGGTCGCCACGGCCGTCCCGGCCAGATTGCCGACCACCGCATGCGGCATGGCCCGCATGACACGGGTTCCGCCCTCCGCCGCCGTGGGGTTGGTCACTGTGCCCCCGGTCCCGCCAGCATTTCCGCCCGCGTTACCGGTACCGCCCGTACCGCCAACACCACCCATGCTCGTGGTGGCGTTGGTGCCGTTCACGCCTGCACCGAAGCCCGGAGCGGCATTCGCTCCCGCGAACCCGCCGCCCACGGTGTTCCCGTTGGCACCCGCCCCGCCAGCGCCGCCGGCCGCCGACGTGGCCCCGGCCGCGCCGTTGTTGATGATCGTGGACGCGGCCGCCATCGTGAGCGTGTTTCGAACAAACACACGATACCCGTCCGTGGTCAACGCGATGCCCGCGTTGATCGTCAGATTGTTGTAATACATGTCTCGGGCGATCGTGGTTGGCGCGGCAATCACCACGTCGCCGTCCGATCCGTCCCCGAACGTGCCGGCACCGGCATCGTCGCTGGCGTTCGACGCGATGGTCGCCTGCATCATCGTACCGCCCTGCACCGTCAACGTGAGCGCGTTCGGCGTGTTCACGCCGGCCGGTGTGACCACCCGGATCTGATGCGCGTCCGTGGCCGTGGCCACCGTGAACGGGATGCTGACTGTCTGACTGACAACGCCCATCAGGTTCAGCGGAACCATCAGGGGCGCGCTTCCCACGACAGCGAGCGTGGTCGCATTGTAGACCTGCACCGTCGCCACGAACCCCTGCGAAATCGCGTTCGGGTAGAACGTGACCTTCGCAGTGTAGTTCCCGACCCCATCAACGGTGAACTGATTAGCGGCGATCGCAATCCCTTCGCCACCCGCCAGCAGCGCCGCAAGGGTCATCTGCTGCGTTCCGGCGGTCAGACGCTGATTCGTCGTCTGCCCCGTGATGATACCGAAATTAGCCATTGTCCGTCTCTCCTCTCCGTCAGGACCCAATGTCCTGAAGCGGTAATTCACCCATTTCCCAGTACAACCAAGGCGTGTCGGCTGGGTGATTGACCGCCCACGCCCCCATGTCATTGATCACCACTCGAGGATTCTGGACACCGGGAATCACCACGACGTCATGCAAGCCGACACGATTCAACGCCTCGATCGCGGAAGCGACGTTCACCCGAGCCGTGGTCACGAACACCTGATGACCCAGACTCAGAAACCAACGAAGATGATCCACCACGCCGGGCAAGAACCGCGTGGTCCCGGCGTGGCAGATCGTCCCGTCCCAATCCACGAAGAAGCTCGCCACGAATCCTCCTCAATCTTGCGCTTTCAACAGATGCCGCTTGGCGCACGCCCACGCCATGGCGACCGTGGACACCCATCCCAGGATGTACACCCGCACCCGCGTGTCACCGTTACTCGGCACATACCGCACGGTAACCTTCCAAGGTCCCGTCCACTTGGGGACGCCCTCGATCCGCATCTTCGGATCCGGCACGGGGTCCTTCGGGCAATGTTCCACGATGTACCCGCCCCACGACAACACAGCCTCGTACACCGGTTCCTCGCCGGCCGTCCGGTACACGGTCCAGTTCATTCGCCCTCTCCTTTCTGGTCAGGCGCGGCATCGTCCTCACTGGGGTCTTCCAGCGCGTCGATGTCCAGGGCCTTGCCGTCAAGGATCGCCTGAAGCTTCATGTACGGCCGCAGGAACGGCGCGGTCATGCCGAGGTCCTTATAGTGCTTCTGCAACTCACGGATCCGGTCGATGAACGTCTGTTTCAGCGACGTGTCTATCGGATCCGGGCCGATGTCGTAAACAGGCTGCCCGCGTTCATTATGATCCTTCACCTTCAACAACTTCGCTTCCAGCCATTTGGACCTCAACGCGATCATCTGACGCGCGGCAGCCTCGTCGGGCGCCTTGTAATGCGTGAAACGCTCACCCGCCGGGCCAAGCAGCACACGAAGCGGCATGGCCTCGGGCACGCGGACCATCAGATTCAGCCAGCCGATCACCTCGTCATCCAACGTCATCTTCATCTCCACCTTCCTCCTTTTGAATCTGCGCATCGCCCGTTCCGCGAGTCCGATGCGCGGGGTCCCAACCTTCTCCACTCTGTCCCGCATCTCCACCACTCCCGGTCACTTGACCGTCAAATCAATCGCCACCTCCTTGCGCCGTTGCAGTCGGGCGATCATCTCGTCAAGACGCGCGTCATTCGTCTTGTGCTGTTTCCGAAGCGCGTCGTGTCCGATGGAAAGCGCTTTCCTCAGAACGCGATCCCCTTTCACGCTCTCCGGAAAGCCCTCGACCTCGATGGTCACCGCATGCCCCTTATCGGTCTTGCGGATCTCAATCATGCTTCGTTCTCCTCTTCGATGGTCATGTGACCCTCCGCCAACATCTTCTCCGCTTCTGCCTTCATGGCGGGCGCCTGCGCGATCTGCTGCTCACGGGCGATCGACTGCCGGATCTTTCCCATCACATTGCCCAAGATATCCGTGATTGACGGATCCGTGGACGCGAGTTCCTTCGTCGTGACGCCGATACTCACCATGAAACCCTCTTTCCCGACTCGCTTAATCTTGACCACTGCCTTCTCCTTTCCGCGTTCTCTACCTTTTCAAACCCGACGCCGTGTATCGCTTAAACGATAGCCCAACCGGCGCCAACAACGCTGATCGCCATCCACTGTGTCGAATCGATCGCCACCAAAACAAGCACGTCACCAATTGTGTTCGACGTTGCCGTTCCACTGGCCGCGCTTACATTACCGGCCGCTTGAATCGTATCCCCGGCCGCCGCGTCGATGATCAGATTCTGCGCGGTGGCCACCACGAACGTATACGTAAGGCCGGCCTCAGCGGTCGGCAAATTGAACGTCACCCCGCCGCCCGCGCCGCTGTTCGTGAACACCTTGTTGCTGTCCGTGGACAACACGCTGTACGGCGAACTCGTCTGCGCCTCGACGGCACGGCGTTCGAGCCATCCCCTGCTGCACTCGGCGGCATTGAGCGCGGTGATCGTGCCCTCGTCCGGAATGGCTTTCGCCACCCATTGCAACGTGTTCGGATTGGCCGCGCCACCGCCCGTGTTATAGTCGGTACACTGGATGATCACTTCACCGCCCAGGCCTATCCCGGTCCCGATGCCACCGGCAACCGAAAGATCACCGCCCGCGATGTTACTGCCGGACCCGCCGGTTCCGTGATAGGTGATATTCGGCGGCGTGCCGTTCGTGACACCCTCGCCAAAATAGATATCGGTGATTGCTTTATTATTCCCGCCGCAAACAAACTGATTTATCGCCGTACTCACCGACGAATGCCCAAGTACGACGCACGTATTGTTTACGGCACTTGCCCCATACCCTATAACAACAGCCTCCTGAACTGCGGCACCAAGATCCGATTGCGCGCCTATGCATACATTCTGCGTTCCTCCCACCAAAGTCGCAGCTACCCCCTGGCCAACAACGACATTCGACACCCCGGTCATACCCGCACCAGCCGAATGCCCGACCGATACAGACGAAGACGATACATTGGACGCCGCTCCCACTGCGACTGCGTTCGTGATATTATTCGCGCTGACATCAGCGAAATCGCCCAAACAAACAACGTTCGAAACCTGCGTGGCCGTAGTCGCCGTGTTCGTCCCCATAAAACAATTGTTCGTGGCACTTGTAAGATTTGCGGCGCACAACGCGCCAAACACGCAGTTGTCCGCCCCCGTCATAGCCGCTGTACAGGCATCATTCCCGACAACCGTGCATCGATCCCCCGTGCTGCCGCCATTGCCAGCACTGCTCCCGATAACGATCGTGGATGTCGCGCCGGTCACGCCCGTGTCCGCGCCATAACCGATGATTATGGAGTCTCGCGTGTCCGCCGCTCCGTCTGAAAGAACGCCGATATACACATTGTTATACCCGGTCGTCAACGTGAGGGCTGCCACCTGCCCCAGAATCGTGTTATCATGCCCGCTGGTCAAAGAAAGTCCGGCCGTATTCCCATAAACGGAATTCGAGTTTCCCGTCATGGCGGCAATACATGCGGAATTGCCGACAATAGTGCAATAGTTTCCCGTGCTGCCCGCATTACCTACAGAACTTCCAATAACAATTGTGGACGCTGCGCCACCGCTCACGCCGGTGTTGGCGCTGTACCCTATCAACACGGATCCGTGCGTACCCGCTACGCCGTCCACGCTGCTGCCCACGTACACGTTTTGGAAACCGGTCGTCAATGTGCCTGCCGACCCCTGCCCCAAAATCGTGTTGTCCACACCGGTCACCACCGGGGCGGCGCCCTGGCCGAAAACAGAACAGCGATCCCCGCCCGCCTGGGCGCCGGCACCAACGGCCACACTGTCCTCGCCTGCGGCGTCGGCGCCGAGGCCCAACGTCTCGCTGTTGATCCCCGTGCCCGGCACGGAAAACGAACCCGGCCGGCCTGTCCCACCCGCGCCCGCCGCGCCGCACAGAATGACGAAGTCCCCGCCCCGAGGATTCGCGCCCGCGTCGGCGCCACCGCTTTGAACACGCAGCGTCACATCCATGCCGTCCGTGTCGGCCGGCCCGGTGAACGCGCCGGGAACGACACCCACCCCCATGTTCACGCCCATGCTCGTCGCCGCGTAGTCCGAAGGCTGCGTGCCGTCATGAAACCCGTACTCGCCCGGATTCACGCGACTCATCAGCCAGTCCGGCGCCTCTTCGAGCACCGCCGCAGAATGCACGTTGAGTCCGTTCTTGAACGCCTGTTCCCGTGTCATCGTCAGTCTCCAATGCCCCACCATTTGGGGGCCGCCCGAAACGGCCGTTCTTTCGCACCCTGCGGGTCTTGCGCCTGCTCGTGCGTGCGCTGATCGGATTCAGCGATCAGCATCGCCTTGTACTCTGGATCACGCGTCACGTTTCGCGACGCGTCGTAATGTCCTTCAATCACACCGGCCTCGTCGGAGTACTGAACAAACCCACCGGTCTTGATGTGCTCCCGAAAACCTGTGCGAGGGTTGACACGCTCGCGACTCTTTGCTTCACGAAAACTTCTGCGCGTCGTCATTCCTTTCAGTCGCAACCCGCAGATCACGCCGGTTCCGTACTGCTCACGAAGATCTTTCGCCTGCTCGATATCCAGGAAACGCATGTCATGCAGATCAGCGTCGATCACGGGGTATCCGCAAAACTCCTGCGGAAGATCCGTGTTCCCCCAAACATCAAACGGCACCGCGACGTTGCCGCCCGCGTCCAAAACCGCGAAAGCGATCCGTGCGTTGATCTCCGACCAGGAAAACGTCAGATAGTAGTTCCCAGGCCAATTCCCGGATCGATCGTACCCACTGGCGGCCGCGATGAATTGCTGCATGCGTTGCGGGTTCTTGGTGTAGTCGTAAAATACCGTGTCAGGAAACCGATCAAAGACCGTCATCCGGTTCCCGCCCGTCGGATGCGTGTCGCTCACCGCGTCAAACGGAAGCCGCATGCTTTCCCAACGAACATCGCTCAAAACGTTCAAACGAAAACACGGAGTATACTGGTCACAAACATCATCCCCTCTGGAGGCTTTGTTCAGAACCCAACGAATAGCCTCATCCAGAAGCTTGGTTAACAAAGGCCGATTGTTGAACAAAAGGATCGTCTTGCGCCAGCGAGACCACACAATCACCATCTCACCGCTCAAAGCAAGAACTTCAGCCTGCCCTGACATGTGCAGGCACGCGGCTGAACAGCCCTTGCTCGCGTACGGACACATGTTGCCGATGCCGCTCAATGTCCATGGCATCAGATTCAGGCCATACGTCATGTAACATTCCTTTTGGCCCTTCTGAAGCTTCGCGTTAAGACTAAGTATATTTTTTTGTCCTTTGAGTCCCCACTTTTCATACGTGACACCAACCCGGTCATGAATCGAGCCAATAGGCCTCTCCCCCGCGCGGTGCCTTTCCAACAGCGGTTCAGGGTCCATTTGTGGATTTGCCACGAGCGCGCGATCTTGCTGCCAATACTCACTGAAAGGTCCCGTCAGAACCGCCGCAGCGTCCCCAACGAACCCTTCCTCCCACTGCATCCCGAATTCCGCGACAGGCGTATGAAAGATCTCCGGGAAACGCACCCACGGAGGCGGGTCGATCCCCTGATCCTCCAGAAGCAGTTGCTGATTGAGCTGGTACTCTGGATCCACGTCCGGGTTCCGCGTGACGATGTTCCCGTATGAATCCTGAATGCCCTGCAAGATCTCAGGGTCCATCTCCTGATGATCGCATGTTTCCAGATTGAAAGCACCCCCATCCGGATAGTCCTCGTAATCAAGCACATCCGGATTGGAATAGTCCAATGAAGGCCCCAACGCACCAGGATTCATCACCAACCCCCCAGTCCGGCCGTTCCTTGTGCCGCAGCCTTTTTCGCCAAAGCTTCTTGCCGCATATCAAGAACCACTTTGACAAGCCCGGCACCGAAAATCACCAAAACGGGAAGCGCCCAGTCCTCCTCATACCAATCTTTCACCGGCGGTCGCCGTGACGAACGCCGCCGCGACAACCGACGCGACGACCGCCGCTTTCCAGATCTCCGCGTTGCCCGCGCCATCACATCTCCTTGTGCACGGCGATCATTGTCCGCACACCAACATCCCACAATGCTGTCTCACCGGCGCTCAGATCCAAAACCCGCCGTTGCTCCTCATGGATGACAGCCCACTGCTCGTTATCATCTTTCAACCAACCAAGCCGAACCATCGCGTCCACGACACTCTTGGCGGATCCCCCCGAGAAATTCTTCGGATCCCACTTGCGTTCACCCGGACCCAACCACCGCTCAACGTACACAACACGCCGCTTGCCGTTATGCGGCAGAGGGAAACCGAGACCTTCGTCAGAACGCAGCAACGGCATCCAGATCCGTTTCGTGTGCCGCCAATGCCTGGGTTGATTCTTGTTGGCCCAATGCGCCCCTCCGAGAAACGCGTTGATCGACAACAGCTTCTCTTTGAGATAACACAAAGCCAACAATGTTTGCGCGGACGTGGAAGGGCATGACACGGTCATATTCATTTCCCCTTCCAGAATTCGTTCTCGGCTTTCAGCGCCATTATCTGTTGCGGAGGGATATGCTTCGCCAACACGTGCTCCCAATCGGCTTCAACAGGCTTGACGGCAGGACGAATGGTATGCAAATCGCCCCATCCATAGACGCGATCGTTCTCGGACGTGATCTGCGCGACATTCTCGAAGTCGTGCGGAAAAGGCTCCTCGTCCAGAAATTCATAGATTTCGCTCATGACCGTGTTCGGGCTGCGCGTCAAACGGTCGAACTCGACAAAATACATGTTCGAACGATATCCGCACGCGAGGGTTTCGCGAATGCCGCTAATCGGGGCGCCAACCAACTCATTATTTCCGAGCAACGTCGTCACGCGATTGGCGACTGTCTGGTACCCGCCCGCCTCGTCCTTCGGAAAACTGGCGCCCCGCTTATGCGCCTTCCGGTACAGCTTCTCACAACTCGAAAGCACTTCCAACACCGGGCGCACGGACACCAAGAACTTCAGAGGCCTGTCATCCGAAACGATCTCCGCCAGCTCAGGCGTGATGATCCATCCCCGACTCTTGTCAAAAACGATGTCCTGCTCAACGTTGGCGTGAAAACTCTGCACCATGCCACGCAAAACGCGCACCCGCGCGGCATCACTGAGTACCTCGGGCATCGCCCGCATCTCAGAGGCCTTGTCCCAACTTCCGCGCACCAGTCGGACCATCTCCCAAACCCCGCTTGTCGCCGTGACAGCGAATCGCGGATTCTGCCCAAGAATGTTCATGAGCAACGTGCTTCCGGACCGGGGCATCCCCGTACAAAAATAGACCGTTTTCTCCACCTGACACCTCCTTCTTACCCAGCCACCGGCTCACCCAAGCCGAAAAAACCCCACGCGGCCTGCTCGCTTCGCGCCTCACTGACGATTTTCACGAACTGCGAGTCCGCCGCACTTTTCTGCTCCACCACCGCCTTCAACTTCTGATGCCAACGCTTATTAGCCTCATGCACCTTTCGAGCATCATCAACCGCCTTCTTCAGTTTGGCGTCTGCCTCGACTATCGTCATCTTCGACCCCCGATCACATCATCCCGTGCCTTGAAATACGTCATCAATTCTGCGCTCTTGCGCACCTCCAACGTCACGGCATCCTGCAACTTCTTCAACAACTCATTCGTTTCAAGCTGCGCCTGCGTTTGACGAACCACGATCTCTGCCATGTGCTCCGTCCGCTTCACCTCCCGCTCCCGGTCCTGTATGAGCTTCTCCCGATCCTTCATCAACAACCGCAGCGTGAACGCGATTGTCGTGAGGTACATGATCACGAACAACGCGATCATTCCGCCTTTTTCGTAAATCTGGTACGTCTCTAGGGGGTCCATGAGCGTCCTTCCTTGGTGTCGATGTCAAGTTGTGATGCGGCATGATCGTCGAGCAAGACGCTCAACGCGTTCGGACAGCACAGGATGGAAGCAAACAGGCACATGATTCATGTCGCCTTGCTTTTCTTGAGTCCCTTCTTCTTACGTTCACGCTCACGCAACTTTCTCAGCCGGTCCCGTTTGTACGCACGAACCCGGTACGACACCTCAGACTGTCGCGCATCCGGTTTCACTTCAGCTCCACAAGAATCTGGCCGTTCTCGTCCAGGGCCACGTTACGCGTGAACATCCCTGCCCGAGACGGCGTGAACGTAATCGCTCCTCCCACACTTCCGGTCGCCGGAACCGCCGTCATTCCCGGACGAAGCGCCTCGATAACTCGGTAGCTTTCCGCCGTCGCCGTTTGACCCCCTTCAACGGCGATCGGTTCAAGCTCGATCCCGACTTGCACCCCGCCTGCCGGTTCTTTGCGCGAGAAAATCCACACCGCGCCCGCCACGGCTGCCGCAATGGCCAACATCTTCTTTTGCTTCGGCGTCAGCTTGCGACCCCTGCCTTTGCCTTTCGCCGTTCGTCGCTTTCTGGCCACTGTGCAACCTCCTGCTCTCGCTTCGCGAGGACCTCCTCGCGCTGAGTCTCATCGTAATACCGCGTCCGGGGCGCGCCGCCCATCACATGCCCCCAAAACCCGGGGGAGGCGTCAAACACGAAGCCTGCCAACGGATAGTGGTACATGAGCGCATGCCACGTCAAAACCCCCGTTTCAAGATCAACAAATTGAAACCGGGCATATGCCGTCTTCAAACTGTCGTCCCACCGCAGCACATGCGGACGTGCCCACATCTCGCCGATCGGGGCGCCCCCTCCGAACACGATCACACGGAACCCGCCGTACCGCGTTTTGAGCTTGCGGCCCTTGGCGTACTCGCGCAACCGCTTGGACGATGTCGCCCAAGGCGGCATTTTCGGTTTCCCGCCCGTCATCGACATCCTCCGACACACTTCAATGTCCGGTCTTCCATGACAATGCCGCTTATCGCCATCGGCATCGTGCCCGGCAGCATGGAATCGGTCGGTAGGACAGTCGCCTCAGCGACACTGGTGTCCGGCTCAAGCGGCATCTTGCCTTTCTTGATCCAGTACCAAAACAGTCCTGCCAGACCTCCGACCACCAACAGATTCCGCGTGCTTTTTCGCATGTCTTACATCCCCGTTGCGTACATCTCGGCGGATTCAATCCCCACCTGACCACCATCCTGTTGCGTTGCAGCGCCGCAGAACACCTGCAGCACTTTCATGAGTCCGTACTGATCCGCGTACTCCATGGGCAGATACTGCGCGAAGTCCGGGGCGCATTCAGTAAGCCCCATGATGGCCTCCGCAGACATCTCAACAGGCAAGCCCGTCTCATCGATCGGCGTCAAAAGCGGCGGTGGAAGCGGCGCCGGCGCAGGCCCGATCTCAGGATAGTAGTCGCCAGCCTCAGACTCGAGGTACCCGTCTTCAATCGGACCCAATACAGGCGATCCTGGCGGCGTAGTCCCCCAATCAGTGACAGGCGGCGCGCTCCCGCCACCACCACCCACGTCACCTGTGCCGGTGTACTGCCACACCCAGTACGGACCGCCCTGATAGGGCACAAGCTCGTACCCCGCACCAGGAGATCCTTGCACCGGGATGCATCGATCCCCGTCAACTTTCCACCCACTCGCGCATGTCAACTGTCGGGTCACACCCCCGCCGGTGTACTTCCACGTCCAGTATGGGCCATTGCCGTATTGCACAAGCTCGTACCCCGCGCCGGGTGAACCGCCGACCGGAATGCACCGATCGCCATCCACCTGATACCCATCGGCGCAAACAAGCGCCGCGTCATCAGGCATGCCTGTATCGCCAGTGTCAACCGGCTGGTCCGGGGTGATCACAGGCTGCGCAGACGGAAACGTACACGCTCTGTTCGCCCAGACGCCACCAACTTGCGCGCAAATCTGCTTGGCTTTCCGAACAGGCTTTTTGCATGTGATGCTCTCACCGGCCTTTTGCCTCAAAAGACACGCGTAATACTCTTGCTGGCGCTTCGTGCCCGCGATCTCTTCAGCGACAACCTGCTCCTGGACCGAGGGCGCCCCAAACGTGCATTTCCTGTTCTGCCACGTGCCTCCGACCTCGGCACAGATGTCCTTGGCCTTCCGAGCAGGTTTCACACACGAGGAGGTCCCAACCCCCGCAGAAGCCGCCGCCACCAAACACGCGCGATATGCCGCCTGCTTCTTGGTGTCCGTGTCCACAGGGGCGGGCGACGTGCTTGGAACAGGACCGAAAACGCACTTCCTGTTCTGCCATGTTCCGCCAACGCTCTGACAGATATCCTTGGCCTTCCGAGCAGGTTTCGTGCACGAAGGTATCCCGACCCCCGCAGAAGCCGCCGCCACCAAACACGCGCGATATGCCGCCTGCTTCTTGGTGTCCGTGTCCACTACGGGCGCCGGGGTTGAAACCGGAGCCGGAGCGGGTGCCGCCGACGGAAAACTGCACTTCCTGTTCTGCCACGTACCACCAACGCTCTGGCAGATATCCTTGGCTTTCCGTGCGGGTTTCGCACACGAGGGCGTGCCACCAGCAGCCGCTGCCGCCATCAGGCATGCGCGGTATGCCGCCTGCTTCTTGGTGTCCGTGTCCACTACGGGTGCCGCCGGGGCCGGGGTGGGAGCGGGAACCGGGACAGGCGCTGCCGCCGGAAAAGCACAGTTATTGTTTTGCCACACCCCGCCGACCTCGTCACAAATCTGCTTGGCGCGGCGCTGTGGCTTCGCCCAACAACTCGGGCCTCCCGCCTTTTGTCGAAGCAGACACTGCCGATAGTCGGCCTGCCTCGCCGTGTCCGAATCGACGGTCGCGGCCGGCGCGGCCGTCGCCGGTGCCGGAGCAGAGGCCGGGGCAGTAAACACGCATTTCTTGTTCTGCCACGTGCCACCGACTTCGCCACAAATCTCCTTGGCCCGGCGCACTGGTTTTGCACATGCCGGCGTGCCGCTCTTCACCGCGCCTTTGAACTTCAAAAGGCACGCGCGATACTCGGCCTGCTTCGCCGTGTCACCCGCGCCGAGGCCCGCAAGGAAATCCTCTTCGAAGGCGGCCATGGCCCGTCGGAACCCGTAGTACATGACAGTCTCCTAACGTCGACGCCGTGCGACCGTTCGTCTGCGAACGCCGCGACCCGCGCCAGGGCGCTTCCGTAAAAAGAGGATCGCACCAACGATGGCGGCGGCGCCCAGCACGTATGGCATGTATCCGGTACCGGCCGTCGGTGTCGTGGTCGTAACGGACATCACCTGAGGACCGGCACTATCACCAATGACGAAATCTTCGACTTCCGCGCCCGGCGGAGGCCCAAACGCAGGCCCGCCCGGCTCCTCGCCGACAGGAATAAGCGAGCTGTCGACCGGGGCGCCAACCACGGTCAACGGAGGTGCGCCGGGGGCCGGAACCGGCATCACCGGAACTACCGGGGATATCGGGGCAGGCACCACGATCGGGGCTTCAACCACCCCCGGACTGATTGTTGTCAGTTGACACCACTTTCTTCCCGTCGGCCCGATCCAGCGTCCGCCCAACTCAAGGCACTTGGTTTGCCTGGGACCGACCTTCCCCTTGAACGGTGGCCATCCCCCGGCCGGTGCCGGTGGCTCTTCGCCTGTGTAAAAACTGCCGGCTTTCGGCAACGCACCGAGACACGCGAGTCCGTAACAGGCCATCATTGAGTCCTCCGTTTCATGACTGTCACCAACACGATGACACCCACACCGATTCCAGCCAGCAACAACAGGCTCGACGCATTGATCGGGGATGCCGCCGGCGCCGTCGCCGTCGCCGACATTGCCAGAGGGCCGGTGCCCGGTGCACCGCCACTCTCATAGATCTTGTCGAAAACCGCCTGCATTTCCGCGCCTTGCGACACAACCGGCGCGGCGCCTTGCTGCGCGATGCAGTTCTCATAATAAGGCTTCAACTCCTGCACGCGCGTGAGGTGTTGCTGGCGATGCTTCGGCGAACGCGTCTCCGCGAGATCCTTGTTTTTCTTGTAGCCTTTGATGATGTCCTCGCAAGACATCAAGGCCGGGTTTGGACCCGCCGCAAGAAATCCGAACATCATCGTCTCCTCCGCGTCACGAAAAACGCTACACCACCCGCCACGAGCAGTCCTCCGAGCACAACCAGGAGACCGTACTTGCTCATAAACGACGGGTTGATTTTGCCGGCATTGATCCTGTTCAACTCCCGGTAAAACGCATCCTCGGAAACCTTCCCTTCCGCCTGCATCTGAATCAATTTCTTCTCTTCCGCCAGAAGCTTCATCTGGCTGCGCGCCGTAAGCGCCGCTTTGATGCTGTCAAGAATCCCCGTTGGTGAGTTTACCTTCGCAGCCGCGACATGCGGCGCCTGCGCGATAGCGACCAGATGCTCCGGCGGAATGATCTGATCCATGCCGGACATGCCGGACATGCCGGACATGCCGTTCATTTGCGCGTACTCCGCCTGTGCGTTCGCCTGCATTTGCGCCGGATCCGTGCCAGCGGAACCATACTGGCCCGTTTCCATGTCCTGTAGGGTATCAGGATCAAAATCAAACGCTCCCATCCCGTCAAACATCGGTCTCTCCTCACACTGGCGCAGGCAACGCCTTCATGGCTGGAATCGCAACCGTCTTCTTTCTGGAAGGCAGCACCGCGACAACCAACACCCCAGTCACCAACACCGCACCCACGATAATCCATGACCACGGGATTTTCTGCGCCGCCGCCTGCTTGACATCCTGCTTCTGCTGAGGTGTCACATAAACAGGATTGCCTTGCGCCTGGGATGCCATCAAACGCCCCTGCAGCCGGGAAGTTTCGTACGTCGAAAATCCTCCGGCGAACAAGTTTCCAATCTTACCCACGAGCGCCAAAAGCTCGTTACTGGTCAAATATTCCGCTGTTTTTCCGGATGCCGGAACAGTCGGATTCTGTGGCGCCGGAAGAATGGAAGTTGAAAGCGGCGTATCCTCAAAACTCACAGGGGCACGCGTCATGCCCAAATCAAATGTAACGCCGGAACCGGTCCCGGGCGGCACCGGAATAACAGTTCCCGCAGCCACGGGGGCTGCTCCGGCCCTGGGATACGACGGAAGCTCGGCAGGGAGATCAGTCAAAGCGATATCCGCCGGCCCTCGAACCGCCGGTGCAGACGTTGCACCACCCGTGGACGGAAACGCCGCCTGCATCAATTCGGCCGTCAATTCAGGAATCGTCCATGTCGGCCACTCACGGTTCGCTTCAGTTTCAGCGATACGGATTTTCTGCATCAACACATCCAAACGTGCGGCGTCATAACCCGCCGTTTGATATGCGGCCGCGACATTTCGCTTCAACCTCTGCAGATCGTTCTTGTAATCGCCAATCATGGCTCACCTCAAAAACGTTTCTTTCGCCAAACCCACAGTAACGTGACACTGCCGACCACCACCGCCCCGATGACTCGCAAATCAATACCGTTCCAAAAATACCAAGGCGCTTCCTGGATCAAATCGATACCGATCTTCTGCGCGATGCCTTCCGGCGCCTTCTCGGCAAGTTCATCCGGCGTGTAAAGAATCTGTGATGTTTCACCCATGCGGAATGGAACATGCACAGTTGACCCGGGTACCACATGCGTGCCTTTGACAAACTTGCTCTCGATCTTTTCGATCGAGGGTTGAATCCTTTTCATCGTCGACGCCACGAGATCATTCAACCTGGATGCCGCGCCCGTCCACGTTTGCATCGCAAGCGCCGCACTGTTCAGCTCCAAACGAATGCGATCCATGTCCGCCGGAAAACCGGAAGTGGGATGATCCGCCCCCCGTGCCGACAACTCGGAATAGCGCTTATAGTAGTAGTCAAACATCGCGTTCGCGTCAGCGGGAATCATCTCATTTCCTCACAGCCAGAACCACAACGCCGAGAAACAATGCACCAGCAACAATGTACGGCGTGTACTCCGTCCAAGGCAGTTTCATGGGTTCCGGTGTCGCGACGCCTCCGGAAACCGGCTTATCAACCACAGGCGTTTGCGGAACCTCCGGCTGAGAGGGCGAAACATCTTCATCCCCCGGGAAAACAATAAGTGGCGGCAAAGGCTTGTCCGGCGTTATTTCCTGCGCTTTGGTCGGTTCCACTTGTTTCGGCTCGACTTTAGATCCCCACACATTCACCTTCTGCCCGGTTGCCACCTCGTACGGAACCTCCTGCTTCACACCCCAAATCGTCGAATCCCCTGTCCGATTGTAATAGTGCGTTTTCCAAAGCCTGTACAAATCCTCAGTAAGATACCAAGGTTTCGTTGCAGGAGGCTTCGTATCGATGAAACCGTAAGTCAACGTGGACCCCCAGTCCCCAAGCCCCCGCGAACCCTCAGCCTGTCTCGCCTGGACGTCCGCCAATTCGATCATCGCCAGCTCGTCCATTGCTCACCTCTGTTTGGCCGCCAGAACGGCCAGAATCACGATCCCACCAACCATCAAGGCCTGCATGACCAACTGCGTTGTCGCGTACATCTCCACACTTGCCCTGGCCTCCTGCAGCGCCTGCTGAACCTCCGGGGACTGCGCGGTTTCCGTGGTCTGCGCGATCTGCCGAATGTCCTTCTGCGTCTGTGGCAGCTTGCGAAGCGCCTCGATCATCTCGATCAGATCCATCACTTTTTCCTCTTCGTCGCGCTGTAGATGAACACACCGGAAACAATCAAGGCGACGCCGCCCACCGCCAGCAAGACGTTCATCTGCTCCTTGCGACGCCGTTCCGATTCCGCCAACGCCAGTTCCAACGTTTGCTGCGCGCGAGCGGCCGCCAATTCCTTGATCCGCCGCTCCTCGATCTCGTCCTGGGCCTTGCGCTGCTCACGAACCGCCTTGTTGTACTCCTCTTCCTGCGCCTTCATGCCGAACACGCCGGACACCGTGTCCACCAGGGCCGATGCATAAGGAAGCGCCGTCGTGATCGCGGTTCCGACAGCCGCCGGGATGGCAATGAATCCGGTCCTCATTTCCGCCCCCCTTTCGCAGGAGCCGCAGGCCCCGGACGCTTCCGAGTCAGAAAGTAGATCAAGGCCGATCCAAACACGAGAATCACGGACCCGTAGATCACCAGTTGAGTGGTCTCCGCCTTGATTCCGGGGATCACCTGCCCCATTCCACTCATGCCGTACGGGTGCGGTTCCGGCCCGAGGTCATAACGTTGCGTGTAGTACATGCCGCCTCCCTATCCCTGCCGCACCTCGACCCATCCGGTGTGACCCGTGGGCAACTTAATCTCCGCCCAGTCACGCACACCGTAGCCGACCACCTCCTCACCGGGACCCCCGGCGTTGGTGGTGCGCTGCGTGTTGCCGGTGAACACAGCTCCCGTGGGCAACGGTTCGACGGTCTGCGCCGGAATCATGGCCTCTTTGCGGCGTTGGAGGTACTTGAACAGCAAGTACCCCCCGCCGAGCAGCAACAGCATTCTCATTTTGTCAGCCCTTTTTCTTCCGCGTCCTTCGTCTTGAAGAACTTCTGCGCGATCATCCTGGCAACCGCCTTTCCGTCCTCGAAGGACGACTGCTCGAGATAATCGTTCTTCCCCGCGACAATGATCGGTTTGGTCTTTTCCCACAGTCGTTTCCCGATCCCGTCCCAATCGACCTTGTCAAACTTGCCGTCCTTCAGATCCTTCTGCGCCGTCGCGCCGATCTCGGTAATGACCTCCGGGAGCGCCTCACGCATGATCTTCATGACGGCATCATCGGCCGCAATCTGCGAAAGCACGCTGTTCTCATTGATCTTGCCCTGCAGCATCGTGATCTTCTCGTCCACCCAGGCCTTGCCTTTGCCTTCCGACCACGCGGCGAGCCATCCGGCGATCTTGGCCGCGATCACACCCATCAGGAAAATCCCGACGTTTTTCCACCAACTTCCACCATCCGTTTCCGACACGGTTGTCACGGCATCACCGGCTGTCTGTGCCAACAACATGTACCAACTCATTCTCCACCTCCGTTCTCTTCCCCCTCCGCTGCCTTCCCGGTGTCCGGCGTCTCAGGACCACCCTGAAGCTTTTCCGGAGCAATGGCAGGCATCCCCATTTCAGCGCGGACGAGTGCGTTGTTCTGCTCCGCGTAGGCGTTGTAGCGCCGTACCGCGTCTTCCAACTTCATGGCGTACCCGTGAATCCGCTTGGTGTTCTCATTGATCTTCTCCAACAACACCGGCGGCAGATTCCGGGCCGCCTCCTGCTCGGACTTGTCGATCTCCACCAACGTCGGACGATCAAGTCGCGGAATGACCGGAAGCATTCCCCGGTTCCCCGCCTTGATGGTCACACCACTGCAACCAGAGAACAACAGGCACGCGCACAGGACCGCAACGATTCTTTTCATCATTCACCCCGATTCCAGGCTTTGTAGCCAAAAGGATCCTCTTTGGAGGGCTTGCGACCGTTGACCTTGGCATCGATCTCGGCACGCCCCTCCATGATCTCCCTCTCCAACACCCTGGCCTCATCGGCAGTGACCGCCACGTTCTTCGCTTCCCGCGCCTGCACCCGCGCTCCGATCTTCTCCGCTTCGTTCATCCCCCCAAACAGACCTCGAAGCAACACGCCAAGCAGCCAATTGACGATGCTTCCCAAGACTCCGCTCATCTCTCCA
>Ga0272441_10002600_pt1 | contig 36236 bp, 28 predicted proteins | sample SSMProp6N_FD_193582 | JGI IMG/M metagenome (GOLD analysis project Ga0272441, IMG submission 193582) | Marine sediment archaeal communities from Little Sippewissett salt marsh, Falmouth, MA, United States - SSM-Prop-6N | ecosystem: Environmental > Aquatic > Marine > Wetlands > Sediment ...
CTTTTACAGGTAAATAATTAAGAAGAGCAGCTGAACCTTGAGGGGAAGAAACTGATTGTCTCATTCCCTGTTTTACAATTTCCAAATTTTCTTTTTGAATAAAATTATTAGAAATAACTTCTGTCTCTTCTTGTTTAATTAATTCTTTTTCTGAATTAATAATTTTATTAACTAATTTAGGTTTATAAAGAGTTCCATTATTCGCAATAGCAGAAAAAGCAGAAGCAAGTTGAATAGGAGTAGCTAAAAGATAACCTTGTCCAATAGAAAGATTGTATGTATCTCCTAAATACCATATTCTTTGGGCCTTAGCTTGATTTGCAAAATATTCTTGTTTCCACTCTGGTCCTGGGACTCTACCGTCAACTTCTCCCGGCAAGTCTATTCCTGTTTTTTGTCCTAACCCAAATTTTTCAAGGTATTCTTTGATTTTAGTAACTCCTAAGCCATCAAAGTTTTTTGGCAATCTTGAATCAGCGAATGAGGGTCTGTCGTATCCTCCTCCAATCATGTAAAAGAATGGGTTAATTGATTCTGCCAAAGCTCTTTTTATATCCGATGATCCATGAAACTTCCAATCTACAAAACATTCTTGTTCTTTAGTATATATATTTTCCAAACAAAGATTCAAAGGACAATAAAGAGTAGTATTTTCTTTAACAATTCCCTCTTCCAAAGCAGCACTTCCAATTAAAGGTTTAATAGTTGAACCAGTAGGATAAAGTCCGTTAATCACCCTGTTAATCTGTGGATTCTTTTTATCCTGATTAAGTTTATCAAATTCTTCTTGAGTAATCCCTCTAGCAAAAATATTATTGTCAAAGGTAGGAAGCGAAACTAACGCTAATATATTTCCATTTCTTGGATCTAAAGCAACAACGGCTCCTCTATCTGATCCTACTTCTTCCATTATTTTGCGTAACTGTTCATCAATCTTCTTTTGCAAAGAAAAGTCTAAATTTAAAACTAAACTATCTCCAGATTCAGGATATTTTATTATTTCTCTTGAAATTTCTTTTCCTTGTGCTGTTCTTGTTATTTGAATTTCTCCTTTTCTCTCTTTCAAAATATTTTCATAAGATTTTTCCAGTCCTTCTCTCCCTACATAATCTAATATTGAACAATTATCACATTCTTCAAGTTCAGAAGTTTTTATTTTACTCATATAGCCTAAAACATGAGCAAGATCACAGCTATTTTCATATTTTCTAATTGAACTTTCTCTAATCTCAAATCCTGGAAATTTTTCAGCTTCTGCTTGTAAAGAAATTAATTCTTGATAGGGTAAATTTCTTTTTATTATCTTTTCTTCATCTTCATTTTCTATATTTATTTCCAATCCAATAATGTCAGAAACATTTTTTATTATGTTTATCTTTTCATTTTCATTTTCTGGTAGTTTAGATAAATCTAAGATTAAATCAAAACTTGATTGATTCCAAACTAATTGTTCTAGATTTTTATCATATATCACTCCTCGAGAGGCCTGTAATCTTAAAACCGCGAATTTATTATTTTCAGAAAGTAGTTTATAATTTTCTCCTTCCACAACTTGCAATCGAAAACATAAGATCCAAAGAAATCCAAAAAAAATCAAACAAGCAAAAACAAAAAGAAGAAAAATTCTTTTGGCCAAGGGCACTTCTAGTTTTTTATCATATGTTTCAAAGACCCCCTCTTTTTTTTCTAAAAAGCTATCTAAAAATATTTCTTCCATTCCAATCTCTTCTGCCCTATTTTTAATTTTTCTATTTTTAAAAATATCTTTCATAATTTAATTCTAACAAAACTTAATAGAAGATTATAAAAAACTAAACAAGATGAGAATATAAAAATTAAATATAAAATATTTAATTTCTGAAAAAACCTTAATGACTTTTTAATAAATATTGCCATAATTAAAAAAAGTAAAGCCGAAACTCCCAAGGGCAGACCAGAATAAATATCTAAAATAAGTCCTGCTAAAAAAGATAAAATAATTCCTGATTTGTAATCTAAAACATTTATAATAAAAACTAAAATAAAAACAAGATTTGGGACCATTCCCCAGATTGTAAAATAAGGTAAAAAACTTTGCTGTAAAAAGACTAGGAAAAAAATAAGCAAGATTAAGAATATTTCCTTTTTCATAATTCTTCTTTGGGAGTAAAGTTTTTAATTACAAATAACATTTCTGATAAATTATTTTTAAAATATGGATTAATTTCAGCTTTTTGAAAATTAGAAACATCACTTTCTTTAATCTCTTTTATCTCTCCCACTAAAAGACCTTTAGGAAAAACTCCGGCTAAAATTGTAGTAAAAATAAGATCTCCTTCTACTATATTTTTTTCTTGAGGAACAAGTTCAAGGTCAACTTTTAAATTTCCTTTACCTTGCGCTAATCCATAAATTTTATCATCCTCTTTTTGTATTTCAACATCAAAATTACTTTCTTTGTTTGAAATTAATAATATTCTTGAAAAGTCTTTATAAACTTTATCGATTCTACCTACTATAACTTTTTCTTTAGTTATCACCGGCATACCTTGTAAAATCCCCTTTTCTTCTCCTTCTGAAACGAGAATAAAATCACCATTTGTCTCTCTACTTATTGATTCAACCAAAATTAATTCAAACTCTTTATTCAACTCAAAACCTAAAACTTCTCTTAATTCTTCGTTCTCTTCTTTAAGGTTTTCAATCTCTTGTATTTTTACCAAAAGATTTTGATTTTGTTTTAAAATTTTTTGATTATCTTTTTTTAAACTCTTAATCTCTAAAAAAGATTGTAAAAAATTTGAAGAACTGTCTCCTATTTTCCAAAAGAAATTTTGAAAAGGAGAGCCTATATTATAAAAAATATTTTTAGTAGTATCTAAAAAAAATCTATTCACAAATATTAAAAGTAAAAAAACAATAACAATTAAAAGAATTTTATTAACCTTCATTTAAGTTTATAAGATTTATTTTATTATATTATAACTAAAAAACTATCAAAACTAAAGAAAAACTCCCTCAGGGGAGTTGTCTTTTGTGATTATTATAAGAGAGCTACCTACTTTCGCAGGAAAACCTACTATCATTGGCCTTTGGAGATTTCACTTCTGTGTTCGGAATGGGAACAGGTGGAGCACTCCTAGTATAGCTCCCTTATAATAACCGCAACCTTAAATTTATAATTACTAACTACTAGCCAATAGGCATTATCTAAAAATATGATAGATTATTAGTACTCCTCGGCTAAATGAGTTACCTCACTTACACCTAGAGCCTATCAACCTCATAGTCTTTGAGGAATCTAAGAGTTCTAATCTTGGGGTGGGCTTCGTACTTATATGCTTTCAGTACTTATCCCTTATTAACTTAGCTACTCGGCAATGCCGTTGGCACGACAACCGATACACCAGAGGTTAACTCAATCCGGTCCTCTCGTCAATTTATTCTTATATTTCTATAAGATCAGACTATATCTTCATCCATCAAGTTCTTAAAAAACTAAATGGAGCCGACGTATGATAATAGTTTAAATTCCTGTTTTTCAGGTACCTATTATCTTGGCATAAAGCCTCAGTCGTTACGGGGACAAATAAGATTTAAATCTCTATAATTTTTTTCAAGTCTTTTTTTAGCTTTTCTATTCTCTTTAACCCTGATTGATAATTTTCTTGTCTAACTTTTAGAATGGCATTACAAATTTTTATTCTATCTTTTTTCTTTATTTGTAATAATCTTTTTTCAGATTCCAAAAATTTAAGAATTTGTAAAATATATTTTACTTGTTTTTTCTTAAATTTAATATAAGGATATAATTTTTCTAATATTTTTCTTGTTTGTGCGTATCCATTTATTCTCAATTCAGTCATTCCATCATTGCGTTTAGAAATATATCCAATATTAAACTTTTTTCGGATCCAAAAAAGTGTTTTTTCGTGACGAGTATCTTGATAAAAACAAATTGTAAACATCAGACGCCATCCTTGTGATGTGTCTTTTCTATTTTTTATTTGTACCATAATACTTCCGTCACCATCAAGAAATCCAGCAATATAAGCTAAATCAGTATCTTGAATTTTTATTTGTCTTCCCACGATATTACCTTAATATTTATTCGGTCCTCAAGTTTATTGTATCATAAAATATTAGGACCACCAATATTTTATAATCTCTGCAACCAAATAAATTAATGAAGGTTTCATCGTTATTAGTCGGATTGTCATTACGGATTACTCCGTAAAGTAGCAATTTCTTACTAGGATCAAATCCCCTCAAAACTCGACGCCTACGGTAGATAGGGACCAACCTGTCTCACGCTATTTTATTATCTCACTTGTTACCAAGTGTATGGACTATACCACCATCCTAATATCTTAAAATTTATTAGGAGACTGACGTGTTATGGAAAACATTTCCATCCAAGTTATTTTAATAACCTAAGTCTCTACGGGGTTAATTTATAAATTTTTTAAATTAAAAAATATTCATAAACAACTTCCCTCGGTATTATCCTAACATATGACAGGTTGAGTATCAATATGATTATTAGGAATTCACCGATATGAGTCAGTTTATTCGATCACAATTACTTGTGAAAGCCGCCGTGTGTATTTCGATGTTTTAGGTTTTTTTATGTTGACGGTCTAAACCCAGCTCGCGTACCCTTTTAATTGGCGAACAGCCAAACCCTTGGAAGCTTCTCCACCTCCAGGATAGGATGAGCCGACATCGAGGTGCCGAACAGGGCCGTAGATATGAACTCTCGGGCCCTACCAGCCTGTTATCCCCGGGGTAGCTTTTATCTGATAATCTTCTCCGATTCTATTAACCGAAGTCGGTTCACTAAGTTCTGCTTTCGCAACTGCTTGACATAGCCGTCTCGCAGTAAAGCCGGCTTTTGGCTTTGCCCTATCACTCCGATTTCCATCCGGAGTTAGCCGACCTTTAAACGCCTCCGTTACCTTTTAGGAGGCAAGCGCCCCACTTAAACTGTCTACCAGACACTGTTTCCCACCAAAGTGGGATTAGAACTATGATTTTGAAAGGGTGGTGTTTCATTGGCGACTCCTCCCTATCCGAAAATAGAGATTCAAAGTCTACCACCTACGCTACGCATCCAAAACCAAAGACCAATATCTGGGAACAGTAAAGCTCCCGGGGTCTTTCCGTCTAGCCGCAGGTACCTCGCATCTTCACGAGGATTGCATTTTCACCGAGCAACTCCTGGAGACAGTCCCCCAGTCGTGGAACCATTCATGCGGGCCAGAACTTACCTGGCAAGGGATTATGCTACTTTAACACGGTCAGAGTTACCGCGGACGTTCACTGGAGGCTTCAATCAGTCAGCACTCATCAATAAAGACAAGCACCGCCAACCTTAACACTCCGGCACTGGTCAGGTCTCAGCCCCTATACTTCCTTTTACAAGTTAAGCAGGGACCTGTGTTTTTAGTAAACAGTCGCTAGGGGGATGTTCACTGCGCCCCACCAAAGGTGGGGAGACCTTATCGCTAACTTACGGTCACTTTTTTGCCGAGTTCCTTCAGGAGCTTTCACTCGTTCACCTTAGTATACTTACACCAGCCTACCTGTGTTGGTTTTAGTACGGACCAAATATATATTAACTCCTAAAAAGCTTTTCTTGGAAGCTTGCTCACTCAAGTTCACTGAACCGAAATTCAGCTTCCCGTCAATTCTTGAAAAATCTCAAATTAACAACGGAAATCCAATAATCCGCCTGAGCTACTAAACTCCGTCACAATTTTAGAATTATATATTTGGGGGCAGGAATATTAACCTGCTGTCCATCGGTTACCCCTTTCGGGTTCACCTTAGGCCCGCCTAACCCTTGGATGATTGTCATTGCCAAGGAAACCTTAGGCTTTCGGTGTCTCGGGCTCTCACCGAGATTGCGGTTACTTATGCCAACATTCTCACTCCTTTCCGCTCCACCCCTTCTTACGAAGAAGCTTCAATGCAAAAAGGACGCTCCCCTACCACTACTCGTGTAAACACGAGTAATCCATATCTTCGGTATCAAGCTTGAGCCCCCTAAATTTTCGGCGCAAAATCTCTTAGTTAGTAAGCTATTACGCATTTTTTAAAGGATAGCTGCTTCTAAGCTAACCTCCTAACTATCAGAGAGACTTAACTTCCTTAACACACTTAGCTTGATTTAGGGACCTTAGATTATGGTCTGGGCTGTTTCCCTTTCGACTATGGAGCTTAGCCCCCACAGTCTGACTTCCGAGATAAAAAACTATAGTATTCGGAGTTTGGTTGATTTGCCTAGGATAAATCCCATAACAAACCATCCAGTGCTCTACCCCTATAGTGTATAACTCGAAGCTAGCCCTAAAGCTATTTCGGGGAGAACCAGCTATTACCAAGCTCGATTAGCTTTTCACTTCTTACCACAACTCATCCCAGAGTGTTGAACGGCTCTTGGGTTCGGGCCTCCTTTCCCCTTTCGAGAAAATTCACCCTGGTCATGGCAAGCTCGCTTGGCTTCGGGTCTCGGGCATATAGCTATGAACGCGCTATTAACACTCGCTTTCGCTTTGCTTTCGTCCCATAAGGACTTAAACAGCTATATACTCGAACTCGTTGGCTCGTTCTACAAAAAGCACGCCATCACCCCGCCGAAGCAGGGCTCTGACTCTTTGTAAGCAAATGGTTTCAGGTTTTATTTCATCGCCCTCACCGGGCTACTTTTCACCTTTCCCTCACGGTACTAGTTCACTATCGGTGAGTGGGTAGTATTTAGCCTTAGCTGATAGTACAGCTAGATTCCCTCAGGGCTTTCATTTCCTGAGGTACTCAAGAGAAATAACAAGGAGCGTAAAAAAGTTTTCGGGTACGGGACTATCACCCTTTATAGTATTCCCTTCCAGGAAATTTCCCCTAACAAGTTTACCTAAATTCTCTCCCTCAAAACTAAATATATAAATACATTTAGCTCCGACATTATTTTCTTACGACCCCGTATAAAATACAAAAAGTATTTTATATGGTTTAGGCTCTTCCCTTTTCGCTCGCCACTACTAAGGGAATGCATTAGTGCAAGCACTAATATTATTTTCTTTTCCTCTAGGTACTGAGATGTTTCACTTCCCTAGGTTCGCTACTCGTTTTACAACGAGTTGTCTGTCTTTTGAACAGACAGGTTGCCCTATTCGGAGATCCCCGGATCAAAGATTGCTAAACATCTCCCCGAGGCTTATCGCAGTCACACCACGTCCTTCATCGCCTCCCACTCCCAAGGCATCCACCATTTGCCTTTAAAATTATCTTTAGACAATTCCTTTGGCTAGTAATTAGTAATTACAAATTACAATTATATTCAATTTGAAAGAACAGAAATCAATAATTCAGCAAAACAAAAAACCGCTAACAAGCGGCTATTTTAAAATCTAAACTTATAACAGTTTAGCCGCTTTTTCTTATCCGAGATCCTTGAATATCTTTGACATATTAATCAAGTTTAAAGCTAACAAATTAGAGAGCCTTTGTCAACCCCTAATTAAAAATTGCCTAACTAAGTTAAGCAATTTTTAATCTCTAAAATAAACTTTTATTTTCTTAATCTTCCTCTTAATCCTTCCAAAACATCTTTGGCTAAATCTTTTCCTCCTAAACCGAAAGCAATTCCTGCACTAATTACTATTAATGCTATAATTCCGGTAAATAAAATTTGAATTAATTCTTTGGCAATCCCCAATTGAATTAAGATAGCAAAGATTGCAAAAACCCAAATTGAAGCCTGAACAATTGATGCTACAAAATTAGAATGAGATACTCCTGCTTTTTCCACGAGAGCTTGAATTATTTTTTTGGCAAATTCAGCAATAATTACTGTTACTACAAAAATGGAAACTACTACAATTAAGTTAGGTAGCCAATTAACTATTCTGTTAAGAAAAAGAGCTAATTGACGACTTCCTAAAACTTCAACCGAAGCCAATAAGAAAACAATAATTAATATCCACTGAACAAGTTCACCAATAAAATGAGATACTGAAACCTTAAAATCTGCTTTTTCTAAAGCATTTTGCCAATGGGTTCTCTCAAAGATTTTATCAAACTTTAATTTCTTTAAAACCTCTGTTATTAATTTGCCAACCCAATCAGATATAAACCAACCAAGCAATAAAATGATTATGGCACCAATAAGATGAGGCATAAAGTTCAAAAAACCCTGCCAAAAACTTTGTAAAGATAATAATGTAATGCCTGACCAATCTTCAATCATATTTTTTAATAAAATTATTTAATTCGACCTTTAAAAATAAATATTGTGGACCCAGGGAGAATCGAACTCCCATCTTTGGTATGCAAAACCAATACTCTACCATTAAGCCATGGGCCCTTTTTTAAAATTAATAAGGAGAATACGGAGTACAAAGACAATACCATTGATTATCGTCTGCAGCACACCAACCAGAACCAAAAGGTCTACAAGTACCTTCAAGTCCAGGCCCTTTATAGCTTTCTGTTTCGAGTTCAAATCCTAATAATGCTCCTGCCCCATCTGAATCATTGGCGCCATAATTCCAATAACAATATTTAGAACCATTCTCACTTTTTGGATTGTGAGGAAAAAATCCCTTATCTACTAATTCTTGTAAAAAATTTGGTTTGTCATCACAATAAGTTCCTGCTGTCTCCTGGTTATCAGGCATTTCATGATAAACATCATAATATAATCTTAACGCCATTTGAATTTGTTTTAATTCTTGCATTCGGCTTGAATCTCTTGATTTAGAGGTTGAAGTATTAAAAGAAACTAAAACCACAGAAGCTAAAAGTCCTATAATGGCAATTACAACTAATAATTCTATTAAGGTAAAACCTTTCGTCAGAAGTAAACTTTTTTTCATATTCAAATTATTAATTTTAACTTAAAAAAATAACCAACTTATTATATTTATAATAATTAATTTCAAAAAAATAAATTAATTTAATTTTAAAAACGAATCTTTAAACCAGTTATATAAAATCCTAAAATAATTATCGTTAAGAAAATTACTACTATTAAAATTATTATTTCTATTTTTGTTTTTTTGTCTGATGTGCCCCAAAAATTTTTCAAATTATCAAAAAAAGAACTTTTCTTTTTAGGGATTATTTCTTCTGATGTTGTCTTTCTTTCTCTCTGCTCAAAGAATTTACTATAATCAATCGGATTATTATCTTTTTTTTCTTCATTTTGCATATTTTTTTCTGGTGGGCAGAGGAGGAATTGAACCTCCCACCTCTTCTTTATCAGAGAAGCGTTCTACCACTGAACTACCTGCCCAGAAAATTTAATGCATTATTATATAATACCTTTTTTAGTTCACAAGTCAACAACTAAAAACGGAGACAGCGTCTCCGTCTAGTGTAAAATCTAATTTTTTTCTAATATATTTTTATCTGATAAAATAATCGGACGAGTTTATGAGTTGACAGTCAATTTTTAAAGATGTTTTGACTAACATCAAAAAGTTAAGGAAAGAATTCTCGTTCTTCAACTTTTACCGACCTGTTTGTCTATCTTGTAAAAACAAAATATATGTGACAAACAAATATAAAAAAGAAATGATCCACGACCAGGTTCCCCTAGCCGTGCCTTGTTACGACTTCATTCTGGTCACTGATTTTAGCTTAGGTCCGCTTGCACGGAACTTCGGCTACCACCAACTTCCCTAATGTGACGGGCGATTGTCCTCTAGAAACTTAGAGTTGACGTTTCCACCGTACGTGCGGATTTCCCGCATACGGCGAGCTCTAATGCATTTTTTGCTTAATTTTATATATTTCTTTCAATCCTTTATTTTCTAAATGTCTTCCTTTTTTCATTAAATTTATTATTTTACAAAAATATTTAAAATCTTTTTGCTTTGAATAAATTTTAGGTTTATTTTTTTTGAAAAAAGGTATAATAACATTCTCTATATCTTTACGATTAGCTACTTCATAGCGATAACAGTTTTGGTGATTTTTACGTTTATCTTTTTGAAAATAAACATTTCCACAACCAAAGAATTTTTTTAATTCATAAAGAATTTTTTTATCTTGTTCTATCAATTTCAAATAAAATTTAGGCTCTGCTTTAACTCTTCTCTTTATTAACTTATTTTCTTCAGGATTACGAACATAAACAGTAAAACTACCTTCTCCATCTACTAAGCCAATAATGTAATTAGAATTAAGCATGAATTAGAGAGAATCCTTCCTTTCTAAAATATTTATTTAGAAAGTACTATGATTCAGCTGACTTCTGACGCTGCGTTAGTTTCATTATACAACATCAGATCTCCCTGGGTCAATATATAAACTATTCCTAACATCCCAAGTTGAGTATCCAAAAATCTTCTCCACGCTCACCACCCATTCGTGGATCGATTAACTCTTAAATAACTCGGGCTGATATTTGTTTCCAGATCCTTCGCCATCCACTTCACAATGAATGACTATCTTTCAACTATGCTCTACAAGACGTATTGCAGAGAAAGAGATTTTAACTCTTTAGTCTATATATCTGCCAGGCGCATTTTTAGGTGAGTACAAGGTCCAGGGACATATTCATCGCGACATAGCTGATACGCGATTACTAGCGATTCCAACTTCACGAGGTCGAGTTTCAGACCTCGATCCGAACTGAGACCGGCTTTGATGAGATTAGCTCCAGCTTGCGCTTTGGCAACTCTTTGTACCGGCCATTGTACCACGTGTGCAGCCCAGGACATAAGGGCCATGCTGATTTGGCGTCATCCTCATCTTCCTCCTTATAAAATAAGGCAGTTCTCTATGACAAATAAAACATAGAGCAAGGGTTGCGCAGGTTTCCCCATTTAAGGGAGCACCTCACGGCACCTGCTGACGACAACCATGCAGCACCTGTATTAAGTGCCTTGCGGAGTTCACCTTTCAGTGAATTTTCACTTAACATGTCAAGCCCTGGTAAGGTTTTCGCTTATCGTCGAATTAAGCCACGTGGTCCACCGCTTGTGTAGACCCCCGTCTATTCCTTTGAGTTTCAACCTTGCGGTCGTACTTCCCAGGCGGGATACTTAACGCGTTAGCTTCGCCAGTGAAAGGGTCGACACTCCCACCAGCTAGTATCCATCGTTTACGGTGTGGACTACGAGGGTATCTAATCCTCTTCGCTACCCACACTTTCGTCCCTCAACGTCAGGGTCGTCCCAGTTAGCTGCCTTCGCTTTTGGTGTTCCATACGATATCAACGGATATCACCCCTACACCGTATGTTCCGCTAACCTCTAACGCCCTCTACCTCATTAGTTTTTCCCACAGCTTCAAAGTTAAGCTCTGAAGATTTAACAAGAAACTTGATGAGGCGTCTACGGACCCTTTACGCCCAATAAATCCGGATAACGCTCGGGGGCTCTGTATTACCGCTGCTGCTGGCACAGAGTTAGCACCCCCTTATTCTATGAATAACGTCATCTACTAAAAGTAGATTCTTCTTCATTTAAAGCAGTTTACAACCCGAAGGTCTTATTCCTGCATGCGGCGTCGCTCGATCAGGCTTTCGCCCATTGTCGAAGATTCTCGACTGCTGCCTCCCGTAGGAGTGAGGCCCGTGTCTCAGTGCCTCTGTTGGGGGCCATGCTCTCACACCCCCTACCCGTCATTGCCTTGGTAAGCCATTACCTTACCAACAAGCTGATAGGCCGCAGACCATTCCCAAAGCGAAAATACAAAGTATCACTTTACTAATAATTTTTACAACTATTAGACTATCTCGAATTAACTCGCCTTTCAACGAGTTATGCGAGACTTTGGGGTATGTTATCTACGTGTTACTAACCCGTTTGCCACTACCCATCCGAAGATGGATCGTTTGACTTGCATGCCTTATCCACGCCGCCAGCGTTCATCCTGAGCTAGGATCAAACTCTCAAAGAAACTCGTCCGATTATTTCATCGGACAAAATAAACTAGAAAAAAATAATATTTATTTTATTAGGTATAATCTAAAACTAATAAAATTCACTTAATAACTAAAAAGTGAAATTGGAAAGAACAATCTATTTCCAGTATCCTTATTCTACTTATTTCATTCTTAATGTCAAGTCAAATATGAGCCGAGGAGAGGATTTGAACCCCCGACCTACTGTTTACAAAACAGTTGCTCTGCCACTGAGCTACCTCGGCTTAAGAAATATATTATATTTCGTATCTGGTAAATCTTTTAAGAGTAATATTTTCTCCTAATTTTGAACTATATTCAGCAATTAAATCTTTAATTGTTTTTGTTGTATCTTTAACCCAAATCTGATCTAAAAGAGAAACTTCTTTTTTATACTTTGATAATTTCCCCTCAATAATTTGATCAACCATTTCTTGTGGTTTTCCAGATCCTTCAAATTGCTTTTTATAGATTTTTCTTTCTCCATCTAAAAATTCTTCAGAAATTTCATCGGCATTTAAAAACAAAGGCTTCATAGCAGTAATTTGCAAACAAATTTCATGAGCTAATTTTTTAAAGTCTGGAGATTTTGCTACAAAGTCTGACTCACAACAAATTTCTATAAGCACACCTACCTTACCACCCGGATGTAAATAACTTTCAATAGTCCCCTGCTTTGTTTCTCTTAAGAATTTACTTTCTGCTATTTGTTTTCCTTTCTCTCTTAAGATGGCTTTAGCTTTTTCAATATCTTCGTTCGTTTCTTCTAAAGCTTTTTGGCATTCTAAAAAACCAATACCTGTTTCCTGACGAAGTTTTTTAATTTTATCAATGTTTACCATATTTTTAATTTATAGGTTTAGAACTTAAAATTACCTCTTTAATTTTTTCTAAAATATATTTAACAGAAGTTATAGCATCATCATTAGCTGGAATAGGATAGTCAATTAAATTAGGATCAACGTTTGTATCTGTAATAGCTATAACTTTTATACCTTTAGCTATTGCCTCTTTTACAGCTAAAATATCTTTTTTAACATCACAAACAAAAACTGCTTCTGGAGTTTTATCAAGATTTTTTATTCCTCCAAATTTTATTTCTAATTTTTCTAATTCTTTATCAAAATCATTCCTCTCTTTTTTAGTATATTTTTCAAGTTCTCCTTCTTTCTTTTTTCTTTCTAATTCCTTAAAATATTTTATTCGTTTTGAGATAATCTTAAAGTTAGTAAAGGTTCCACCCAACCATCTTTCATTTATATAAGGGATGTTACAAGCAGTTGCTATCTCTTTTACTAATTTTTTAAAAGGAGTTTTCGTTCCAACTAAAACAATGGTTTCTTGTTTCTGAATAATCTCTTTTATAAAACTTAAAGCTTTTTCAAATTCAACAATTGTTTTTTCTAAATCAATAATATGAATTGTGTTTCTAACCCCAAAAATATAATTCTTCATTTTGGGATGAAGTCTTGATACTCTGTGACCAAGATGAACTCCAGATTTCATCATCTCGTCACTATTAATATTAAAATTATTTTTCTTTATAATGCTCATATGTTAATTAATTATAATAGTATCTTACAACATTGCTCTTGATTTTTCAACCCCCTAATGCTATTATGTAAAATATGAAAAAAATACATCCAAAATACTTTGAAAAAGCAAAAGTCCATTGTGCCTGTGGTAATACCTTTGAAATTGGTTCCACAAAGGAAACAATAGAAACTGAAATTTGTTCAAAATGTCATCCTTTTTATGTTGGTGGAGAAAAGATAGTTGATACTGCTGGACAAGTACAAAAATTTAGACAAAGACTAGCTAAAAAGAAAAAATAATAATATGTCATCAATTATTATAGAAATAAGAGCAGGCGCTGGCGGCGAAGAGGCCGCCCTTTTTGCGCAGGATCTTTTTAAAATGTATTCAAAATATGCCGAAACCCAAAATTGGCAAACTAAAATTTTAGATTCCAACCAGTCAGAACTAGGTGGAATTAAACAAATTACTTTTGAGATAAAAGGGAATGAAACTTTTACAAAAATGAAATACGAAGGAGGAGTTCATCGTGTTCAAAGAGTTCCTAAAACAGAAAAAGCAAACCGAATACATACTTCAACCGTTTCAGTCGCTGTCTTGGAAAAACCGGAAACAACTCAAATACAAATAAATTCCTCTGATATTAAAATGGATTTTTTCAAATCTTCAGGGCCAGGAGGACAAAATGTTAATAAGCGTCAAACTGCTATTCGTTTGACTCATACTCCAAGCGGGATAATAGTTACCTCTCAAACTACGAGAAATCTTGAAGAAAATAAAAAAGCTGCTATGGAAATTTTGAAAGCAAGACTTTATGAAAGAGAAAGAAAAGAAATTGAGAATAAAATATCAGGAGAGAGAAGACAACAAATTGGTAATGCTGACCGATCAGAAAAAATTAGAACTTATAATTTTCCACAAGATAGAATAACTGATCATCGGATCAATAAAAAATTTTATAATATAGAGAAAATAATGTCTGGAGGATTAAAACCAATTATTAAAGCTCTCCATTAAAAAAACGAGGCAAATCCTCGTATTTTTTATTGAGCTGATTCTATTGTATCAATATCTTCTTGAATACCCTTTGTTATATTCATTACACTGTCTCCATAAAAACCATAATAATTATATTTGGTTCTTTTAGATGTTCCTGAAAAATATATCATAGCTGCTCTCCATTCACCATTATAAGTTTGGCTTTTAGCTCCATAATCAGATACATATAATCCAGTAGCTAAAAATGCGTCTCTAATTTTCCAAGGATCAGCTGGAGTACCAGTAATTGCTTTTACTCTTTCTCTGTAAATAATCCACGTAGAAGGAATAAATTGTCCCGGACCCATTGCTCCTCCATAGCCAATACTCATCGGACAAGATACTAAGGTATTTTGCCAATCTCTTCCTAACTCTTTAGTTATAGATAAAAATGGCTGAACATCTCTACTTGGTTTCATAACTCTACTAACTTTTTGACCATTATATGACACTACTCCTGCTCCAGTAGAGGTGTCTCTTAAATAACATTGTCCTACATTTTTACCAATGTTAGATTCTTGAGTTAATATAGCTAGCAAAAAAGCTGGCCTAACTCCTGTGATCCCTTCTACATATTTAGCAATTTCCAATGCTTCTCCAAAAGTTGGAGCCTGAGAAATACCAGCTAAATTAAAAATTCTAGTTGTTATTTCAGCAACCTTCTTTTCAACCTCTTCTTTTTCTTTGAGTTGTTTTTGATATTCTGCTTCAGTCATTCTTAAAACACTTTCTTGTTCTTTTTTTGTATTCAGATTTTCCTGTTTTTTAATACTTTGAATCATCACTACTTCTTCTAAGTTTTCTTTCTCTCCGTCCATTTTATTTTTTTGATTAACTAAGCTGACTTTTAAATTTTTAATATTTTCTAAAAATTCTTTGGTCCTTAAGCTTAATCTTTCCAATTCCATTAATTCATTTAAAAAATCTGTTAAGGTTTCATTTTTCAATAATATTACTGTGGGACTTTGTTGGTCATTCTCATATTGTAATTGTAAAATATTGGATAAATTACTTTTAATCTCATCTATCTTTAAGCTCGTTTGATCTATTGATCCTTGGGTACTATAAATCTGGCCCGTAAGATCTTTGATCATTATATTCCCCTGATATATTTCAGAATCTAAATTTCTTATTGTATTTCTTAAAATATAAATTTTGTTCTGTAAAGTGTCTTTTTCTCCTTTTGTTTTGTTCACATCTTTTTCTATTTCCTCACTAATATCCTGATAATATTCTTGGCATTTTTTCAATAAGTCTTCATATTCTTGTTCCGAAAGATTACTTGGTTTGTTTTCGATTTTTCCCCATTCACAAATTTCCTCAAGATTTTCTTGAGCTAAAATATTAAAACCAACAAGTAAAAACACTATCATTAAAATAGAATAGAAAGTTGTTTTTAACAAACGAGATAACATTTTATATAAAATTATTTCTTAGGTTCTTCTTTTGGTTTTTCTGTTTCCTCCCCTTCTTTCTTTTCTTTTTCTTCACCTTCTTTTTCTTCTTCTTCTGCAGCTTCTTCTGGCTTCTCTTCTTCAGCAAGTTCTTTTTCAACGTCTCTTGGTTGTGCCAAGTGAGCTACAATCTCTTCAGGAGACTTTAAAAATACTATACCTTCTGGAATTTTTAAATCTTTAATAAAAATCTTATCCTCAAAAGTTTTTAAACTTTCAAGATTAACAATGATCTCTTTAGGAAGATCTTTGGCTAGTCCTTTTACCTCTAATTCATGAAACTGCTTTTCTAAAATACCTCCTAATTCTTTGATCCCTGGCGCTTCTCCTTCAAAAACCAAAGGAATTTCAGCTTCAACTTTTTTCTTAGTAGATGGATGATAAAAATCAATATGCAAAAATTCCCCTTCTATGGGGCCATAAGCTATTTGATGAATTAAAACTGAAAACTTTTTATCATCTAATTCAAGGGTGATTAATGAACTTTCTCCAGCTTCTTCATAAACTTTTTCAAATTCTTTAGCATCTATTTTTAAGGAAATGTTTTTAATCCCCTCCCCATATAAAATAGCAGGAATAAGATTATTCTTTCTAAGAAAGTTATTTTTTTCTTTAGATTTGTCTCTAATTTTTGCTTTAATTGTTGTCATAAATTTTTATACACTCTACCGGACAAACTTCTATTGCTTCTTCTGCACATTCCGGTTTTGAGATTTCTAATTCTTCTATATTTGTTTTATTGTCTAATTTACTTTTTTTTAAATGAGCCTTGCCTTCTTCGTCTACTTCAAAGAATTTAGGACATAAGGCAGCACAAGACCCACAACCTATACATTTTGTTCTGTCTAATGTAATTTTCATAATAATTTTTTATTAACTTTTACCTTGGGCCAAGAACCCCATTTATCTTTTTGCAATAATCCATTTTTTGCACCAATCTTTTGAGTGCAATTTGTAGAATTAGCAGTTGCTAACTCAATAGCATATTCTATACTATTTTTTTTCAAAAGTCCACTTAAAAAGCCACTAGCATAGGCATCACCTGCTCCCGTAGCTTCTTTTGCCAAAATAGGAGGAATTCCTGCTTCAAAAATATGTTTTCCATCAGAGACTATTGAACCCTTTTTACCTTTGGTTACAACAATAATCCCTTTACAAAGCGAACACAATTTTTTCATTATTTTTCTTTCTTTTTCAGATTTTATTCTGGTGAGTAAACTTGCTTCCTCTTTATTCAAAATAAGAATATCAAGCTTGGAAAGAGTTGGATCTAAGATTTTTCTATTTAAATTTATCTGACTATTTCCTAAATTAGCAGCAACTTTTATATTATTTTTTTTAGCAAAATTAACCAAAACATTAAAAAGTTTAGAGGCTTCACCGCTTAAAGGAGCTAGATAAAACCATTTTGTTTTTTTAATTCTAGACCATGGTATATCATTCTTTTTAATAAAGTGACAGGCTCCTTTATGAGCCAGAACCGTTCTTTCTCCAATAGATGTAGATAAAACTATGGAAAAAGCAGTAATTCTTTTTTTGTCTTTTTTAACAAATTCTTTTCCAACTTTAAATTTTTTCAGCTTTTCTATTATATGTTCTCCATTTTTATCACCTCCAACTTTTCCAACATAGCTAACTTTAAATCCTTGTCTGGAAAAAGTACAAGCTGTATTTGTCCCTCCTCCTCCGCTAAAAATTTTTGATCCTTCAATTGAAATCTTTGACCCTAAAGGGATACAAAAAGATTTCTTATTTAAAATTTGATAATCTTTTTTTTGTAATTTTAAAAAAGTATCTATTGTGGCTGAACCAAATGTAATTATGTCAAACATATTATTTTTTCTTTTTTGATAAAGATAAAATTGTTTTAATTATTGTATCTGGATTTATGGACATACTATGAATCCCTTCCTTTTTAAGAAATTCTGCAAATTCTGGATAATCGCTGGGAGCTTGCCCACAAATTCCACAATATTTCTTTTTCTTATTACAAAGCTGGATAATTTGTTTAATCATTCTTTTTACTGCTAAATTTCTCTCGTCGCTAATTTTTTGAAGAGAGGCATTATCCCGATCAATACCTAAGGTTAATTGAGTAAGGTCATTTGACCCGATACTCATACCATCAAATATTTTTAAAAACTCTTCGCCTAAAACAATATTGGAAGGTATTTCACACATTACATAAACATTTAATCCATCTTTGCCCTTTTCAAGTCCAGCTTTTTTCATTAAAGATAAAACCTTTTCTCCCTCTTCCACTGTTCTACAAAAAGGAATCATTAATTTAATATTCTTTAATCCAAAAACATCACGAACTCTTTTTATAGCTTCGCATTCCATTAGAAAAGCAGGTTTAAATTTCTCATCATAATATCTTGATGCTCCTCGCCATCCTAGCATTGGGTTTGCCTCATTTTCTGGTTCAAATAATTTTCCGCCAATTAACTGAGCATATTCGTTTGTCTTAAAGTCAGAAAATCTAACAATTACTGGTTTAGGCCAAAAAGCACTAGCAATTTGAGCAACTCCTTCAGCTAATTCTTTAACAAAGTATTCTCTCTTGTCTTTATGTTCAACCGTAATTTGATCAATCTTTTTAATAGTTTTTAAAACCTCTTTATCTTTTGATCTTTTTAATTTTTTATAATGATAAAGAGCTAAAGGATGAACTTTTATTTTTTCAGCAATAATAAATTCTTCTCTTGCCAATCCGACTCCATCGTTTGGTAAAAAAGATGTTTTGAAGGCAATCTCTGGAGCTCCAATATTAACCATTATTTTTGTCTTTAATTTAGGCACTTTTTTCAAATTATATTTTTTTATATCAAAAGGTACTTTTTCAGAATAAATCCTCCCGTTTAATCCTTGGGTACAATCTACTGTAATTTCTTGTCCCGTTTTAAAGGTTTTAGTTGCTTTTTCAGTCCCAACAATACAAGGGACTCCTAATTCTCTTGAAACAATAGCTGCATGACAAACCTTAGACCCTTCATCTGTTACTATTGCCGAGGCTAAATACATAATACTTACCCAATCAGGATCAGTCATTTTTGTTACTAATATCTCCCCTTTCTTGAATTCAGAAATTCTAGAAATATCCGAAATAATATGGACTTTTCCAGTTCCGATCTTATCTCCGATAGCTGTTCCAGTTAAAACAGGTTTTTTCTTTGTTTTTATTTTATGCTCTTCATAAATAAGATTCTTTTTTAAAGAATGGATTGTTTCTGGTCTTGATTGAACAATAAAAAGTTGATTACTTTTTCCATCTTTGGCCCATTCCAAATCTTGAGGAAGTCCATAATGTTTTTCAATTAAACATCCCCATTTTGCTAATGTTAAAATTTCATTGTCAGATAAAGAAAATTTTAATTGCTTTTGTTTGGGAACTATAATCTCTTTTAACCCTCCTTTTTTATTATAAATATATTCTTTATTTTTTCTCCCTAAATTCTTAAGAATAATTGGTGAGTATTTTTTATCTTTGAGCATTGGTTTAAAAACAAAAAATTCATCCGGGGTTATTAATCCTTTAACAATCATCTCCCCTATTCCATAAATTGAATTAATGACCACTACATTTCTAAAGCCAGTTTCAGTATCAAGTGTAAACATTATTCCAGATGATGCTAAATCACTTCTTATCATTTTTTGAACACATACAGAAAGAGCAATTTCAAGATGATTAAATCCTTTTTCCTCTCGGTAAGCAATGGCTCGAGCATTAAACAAAGAAGCCAAGCAATTTTTAACTGCTTTAAATAAATCTTGCTCTCCCTTAACGTTTAAATATGTTTCATGAGCTCCAGCAAAACTTGCTGTTGGTAAATCTTCTGCAGTTGCCGAAGAACGTACAGCTACATCTGTAAATTTTTCTTTATAATCTTTTGATAAAATTCTATATTTTTCTGAAATATCTTTTTTTAAGTCTTCGGGAATTCTTCCCTGTAAAATAATTTTTCTTGCTTGTTTACTTGTTTTTTCCAAGCTTTTTATGTTTTTAGGATTAAACTCCTTAAATAGTTTTTTTATTTTCTCATCAAGCTTATTTGCTTTTAAATAATACCAATATGCTTTGGAAGTTAAAGCAAAACCATTTGGAATGTTAACTCCTTTTTTAACTAACTTTGAATACATTTCTCCTAGAGATGCATTTTTACCTCCAACAATAGGGGTATCATTTTTTGTAATTTCTTTAAACCAAAGAATATTTTTTTCTTGTTTTTTCATTTTTTTATTTATTAATTTCCTTAGCTATTTCTAGCTCTTCATTTGTCTTTATAGTTAAAATTTTTGTATTTTTTAAAATTCCTAAATCCTTATAAATCATGTTTCTAATTTTTGATGAACCATATCCGATTGTACCTGTAAACACCAATAAGTCACATCCATTTAAGATAGCATAATAGCTTCCAATATATTTTTTGATTTTATATATAAAAATCTTTAAAGCAAGTTTTGCTTTTTTATCTTTTCTCTTTAAAACTTTAAGCATTTTATCTTCTCCACACAATCCTTTAATCCCAGATTTATAATTTAAAATCTCATTTGTTTTTTTTACAGAAAATTCTCTTGCTAATTCTAAAACAATTCCAGAATCAATATCTCCTGTACGAGTCATCATCATTAGCCCTTCCATGGGACTAAAACCCATAGAAGTATCAACTGCTTTTCCATTTTTTATAGCTGTGATGCTAGAACCACCTCCTAAATGACAAGTAATAATCTTTAATTTATTGAATGGTTTTTTCATTTGCTTACTTGCTTGTTCTGCTACAAATTTATGAGATATTCCGTGAAACCCAAATCTTTTAAATTTTTTTCTAATATTTTCAGGCAAAGAATAAATATAGGATTCTTTGGGAAGATCCTTATAAAAACCAGTATCAAAAACAGCAATTTGTTTTGAGTTTTTAAAAACTTTCTGCACCATTTCTATACCTAAAATATTAAAAGGATTATGCAAAGGAGCAAATTTATTAAATTTTCTTAATTGTTCTAAGTTTTTTTTCGTAATTATGACTGGATCTCTAAATTTATCACCACCAAAAACAAATCTATGTCCTATAATTTTTATATCTTCTTTTTTTATTTTTCCTAACTCTTTTTCTAATATTTTTTTATAATTTTTAACATTAAAAACATCTACTTTATTTTGTTTTTTTAATTCTAAAGCAAATTTAGACTTTCTTTTAAATAATTTCCATTTTATAGATTGACTTCCACAATTTAAGACTAAAATCATATTATTTTTCCTTTCCCTTTTTTAATTATTCCTGCAGAATTACCTTCATCTGTATCAAGATGCAAAGAAAGATTATATCCTTCTTTAACTCTAACCTTTATATTATGAAATGTAATTCCCCTTTTCCCTTCAAATTTTATAGATACAAATCCTGTATTTTTAATTTTTAATAGCTTGGCTTCTTGAGGATTACAATGTAAGTGTCTTTGAGCAATAATAACTCCTTGTTTAATTGTTTTTTTCTTTTTACCCTTTATCAAAACTGCACCCGGAGTTGCTTTTAAATCCCCAGATAATCTTAGTACTGGTTTTATTTTTAAATTAAAAGCATCTGTCAAAGATATTTCAATCTGAGTTTCTTTACGCACAGGACCAACTATTCTAACTCCTTTTAAAGTCCCCTTCCCGATTTTAATATCTATTTTTTCTTTGGCCGCAAAATCATTTGCCTGACTCAATTTTTTAAGTTTTTTTAATTTATAACCTTTACCAAAAAGATAATCTAAATCCTTTTGACATAAATGAACATGTCTCGCCGAAATTTCAATTAAAACTTTTTTATTCATTTTATTTTTAATTATTAGTTTATTATAACCTAAATATTATATAAATAAAACGAAAAAGCAGAGAAACTTCTCTGCTTTAATTAAATCTAAATTAATAATTCTTATTTGCTTATGTATTTTGCCATTTCAGCTAAACGACAAGAATATCCATACTCATTATCATACCAAGCTAAAACTTTTATCAAATTATCTCCTATTACTTTTGTTGATAATCCGTCAACAATACAGGAATCAGTATTTCCTTTATAATCTGAAGAGACTAAAGGTTTTTTTTCAAACCCAAATATTTTTTTCATATCCCCTATCCCAGAAGCTTTTTCAAAAATATCATTTAACTCTTCTACCGTAGTTTTCTTTTCTGTTTCACAAATAAAATCAACAATGGAAACAACAGGAGTAGGAACTCTCAATGCTAATCCGTCTAATTTACCTTTTAATTGGGGTAAACATTTTTCAACTGCCTTGGTAGCACCAGTTGTTGTAGGAATAATATTTACTCCAGCTGCCCGAGCTCTTCTAAGATCTTTATGAGGTAAATCTAAAATCTTTTGGTCATTAGTATAACTATGGACAGTAGTCATAAATCCTTTAACTATCTTAAAGTTATCATCTAAAAGTTTAGCTAAAGGAGCTAGGCAGTTTGTAGTGCAAGATCCCATTGATATAATATGATCTTTTTGAGAATCATATTTTTCAGCATTAACCCCTAAAAGATAAGTAGAAATATCTTCTGACTTAGCCGGAGCGGAAATAATTACTTTTCTGGCCCCTGCTTCTAAATGTTTTTTAGCTCCTACAAAATTCCTAAAATGACCTGTGCATTCTAAAACAACATCTATGTTTAATTCTTTCCAAGGTAGTCTTTCTGGTTCAGGTTTTGAAAAAATCTTTATTTTTTTACCATCGATTATTATCTCTTCATCGCTAACTTCAATTTTTTTCTCATAAGTACCATACAATGAATCATATTTTAAAAGATGAGCCAATGTTTCTGAATCGGTTAAATCATTAATAGCTACAACATCTATTTCCGGAAGTTTTTCTAAAATGATTCGAAGAGTAGCTCTTCCTATTCTCCCAAAACCATTTATAGCAACTTTAATCATATTATTTAATATTTAATAATTCTACTATTTTTTGACGGTCAAAGCCAATAATAAATTGACCATCAATATCTATGACCGGAACCCCCATTTGACCTGTTTTTTCAACAATCATTTTTATGGCTTCTTCATCTTGAGAAACATCAATACTCTCAAATTCAATTTTGTTTTCTCTTAAAAACTCTTTTACTGCCGTGCAGTAAGGACAAATAGACGTACTATATACTTTAACTTTCATATATTTATTATTAATTACTCACAAGTACCACTTCCTGCTTCTCCTGAACTATAAGTTTCAGAAAAACCAGGTGTAGCCTCTTCTGTGGTAAGAATATTTTCACAAAATTGAAATGGATCTTCAAAACCACAACAAAGTAAACTCTTTATTGATTCTGCTGTTCTCCCTCCAAAATCAAATTCACTAATTACTTCTCCATTTAAAACTAAAGTCGGAGAACCACTAACTTGATATGTTCCATTTAAATCAAAGTCTTCTTGAGCATAAGCTATTCCTCTTGACTCTTCTTGTTTACAAGATTCTAATTGATCTTTATCAATCTCTACTTCAGTTAAACAAGATTCGCTTTCTCCTTCTTTCAAAAAACAAGCCACATAAGGAAAGTATTTATCACTTTGCTCTTCTCTCAAACATATTTGGGTAAGATTTTCCTGGGCTTCTTGTTCTCCGTGCATTGAAGTCACTTTACCATCTTGAACTTGGCCTATGTATCTTACTTTTATGTTGCTTTCTAATTCTGGAATATTTTTTACAACTTCATTTATAATCCTTTGCATCTGTGTCCCATAAGGACAATAACTTACGATAAATGCCTCAAGCTTAGAATCCTGTGTTTTGCTGACACTTTTACAACTAGCATCTTTTTTCTGTTCCAAGGTCATTATTTCAACTGCTTCTGGAAATAAAAGACTGCCATCTTTAGTAGCATAAGAAGCAAATTCTGAGTCTTGTATTTTAAAATTTAATTTATATACTCCATTTTGAAAAGTTGTAGGAGCTGTTAAAGAAACTTCGGGACCGCCTTCTCCTAAAATTTCTTCTCTTATATAACTCATTATCTTTTCTTCAATTTGCTCTGCAGTAAGAGAATCTTTCATAGAAACTTCTCCTTCTGGAGTTTTTACTAAAAAAGAAAGTTGTTTTGAAAAAACACCTTGATAACCCATGGCCATGCCTCCTAAAAGTCCAGAAACTAAAGCTATAATAATTATTGAAGAAATCTTTATTTTCATTTTTTTATCCATATATTTTTTTAATTAATAATCAATTTGATTTTAACAAATCCTTTTAAAACTTACAAGTTAATAGTTTATTCATTAATTTTATACTTTTTATTTTTCCAATTTTACCATTTTTACAATCTTTTTCAGAAAAATATTTTACCTTGTCTTTGCCATTGCCAAAAATTAAAATTGGTATTGAGTCAGAACTATGTTGTTTTAGTTCACAAGGAGTACAATGATCTCCAGTCACAATAACTAAAGTATCTTTTAGAGACATTATAGGTTTAAGATGTTTATCAATTTTCTCAATAAATTTCTTCTTCCCTAAAAAATCTCCATCATGACTGAAATTATCTGTTGCCTTAATATGTAAAAAACAAAAGTCATATTTATCTGTAAGAGCTTTTTTACTTGCTTTTATTTTTTCAGTTATATTAGTTTTAAGGTCACCTGTGGCTTCTTTCATTTTAATCAAGTCCATCCCTAAAATTTTTCCTATGCCTTTGTATAACCCACCTCCCGCAACACAACAAGCTTTTAGTCCATATTTTTTAAAAAAAGAAGGAACTAATTTGAGTTCTCCAGGAGTTCTTATTAAAAGATAATTTGCAGGCAATTTTCTTTGCTGAATTCTTTGTTTATTTAATTCATAATTCTTTAAAATTTCATGTGTTTTTTCTAAAAACTTATTTAATACATTTGCTGTAAATTCTGCTTCTTTAGATTTATTAAGAGGTTTTACTGTTTGGGGCAAAATTCCTGTTTTGTGTAAATCATTACTTGAGATATTTTCAGAAAGACCTTTCCCTCTCATTATTATTCCTAATCTGTAATTAACACTAGCTTTAACTAAAAATTTTATTCCATCTATTTTTATATCTTGAATTTTTTCTATAAAAGGATTGCTGTTTTTAATTCTGCCAGAACGTCTATTAATAATAATCATATTTTCGTCAACACTCGCCAAATTGCCTCTTAAGGCCACATCGCCTTTCCTCATATCCATTTCAATCCCCAAAACTTCAAAAACTCCCCTTCTCATTCTATATTTATCTAAATCATAACCAAACAAAGACATATGAGCATCTTTAGAAGTAGGAAAATCTCCATGATAAACTGGATCAACCAATCCACAGATTCCTTGTTCTGCTAAAAAGTCAAAATTAGGAGTTTTAGCCGCTTCTAGCGGAGTTTTGTTTTCCAATTCCTTTATAGGCCTGTCTCCAAGCCCATCAAGAATCATAAAGAGAATTTTCATATTCTTAATAAGCGATTGTATTTTGAGATACGCTCCCCTCTTGCTGGAGCTCCTGATTTTATAAAGTCAGCTGAGACAGCAACTGCTAAATCAGCAATAAAATTATCACAAGTATCACCTGAACGATGAGAAACAATAATCTTCCATCCAAATTTCTTTGCCAATTCCCCTGCTTTAATAGCTTCTGTAACAGTACCGATCTGATTTGGTTTTAAAATTATTCCGTTACATAATTCCTTTTCCTTTGCCATTTTTATTTTTTCTGGGTTTGTAACTGTTAGATCATCAGCAATAATATTTTCAATTGGCCCTCTGTTCCTCATTATTTTTGCAAATCCATCTAAATCATTTTCAGCAAAAGGATCTTCTAAAAATAAAATAGGATATTTTTGGGATATGTTTTTATAAAATTCTAAAAGTTGTTGACTTGTTTTTTTCTCTTTTTCAATTTCATAAATATTATTTTTATAAAATTGAGTAGCAGCACAATCTAGGCCAATCTTTATCTTTTCAGAATATCCTATTGATTCAGTAGCTTGCATTATCAATTCTAAGGCTTGCTCTGTTTGATCTATATTTGGAGCAAATCCTCCTTCGTCCCCAAGATTAATTGCTGATTTTCCATATCTTTTCTTTAAAATTTCTTTTAACGATTGATAAATCTTAACTCCAATTTCAACATTTTCTTTAAAAGTTTTTTCTTGAGGAATAATCATAAATTCCTGAATATCTAAGGCATTCCCCGCATGAGCCCCTCCATTCAAAATATTAAAACAAGGGACAGGTATTATATTTTCATTTTTTTTAATATATTGATGCAAAGAGATATTTTTTGAACTTGCACCAGCACGACAACAAGCCATAGAAACAGCTAAAATAGCATTGGCTCCAAGGTTTGATTTGTCTTTTGTTCCATCAATCTTAATTAAAATTTCATCTATTTTTGGCTGATCTGTCACATTTTGCCCAATTAACTTAGGAGCAATAATTTTTTCAATATTTTCTATTGCTTTTTCTGGATCTATAGCTTTTGCTTCATATTTTCCTTTGGAAGCACCAGCCGGTACAGAAGCAGTAAAAACTCCTTTATCTATTTCAACCTCTGCTTCAACCGTAAATTCACATCTAGAATTTAAAATCTTTCTTGCTTTTATTGATTTTATTTTACTATTTTCCATAATTATTCTATCTGTTGAATATATTTATGAGCAGATAAAGCTGCTCTTGCTCCTTCTCCAGCAGCAATAACTATTTGTTTCCATTTGCCATTATTAACATCCCCTGCCGCAAAAATTCCCGGACAAGAAGTAGCACAACTTTCAAAATCAACTTTTATTTCATCTCTTTTATTAAATTTACAAATTCCTTTCAAAAAACCTGTTGCTGGAATAGAACCAATTTGTATAAAAATTCCATGAGCCGGAACTTGAAATGTTTTTCCAGTTTTTGAATCTTTATAAGTAACTGAATGAACTGTTTTATTCCCTTCTATCTTTTTTACATCTTTATTCAGATGAACTTGAATCTTACTTTGTTTTTTGACTTGTCTTTGTAAAATTTCGTCAGCAATTATTTTATCTGATCTTTCAAAGATAAAAACCCTTTTAGCATATTTAGCTAAATCCATTGCTGCTTCAAACCCAGAGTTTCCTCCTCCCACAACTACTACTCCTTTGCCCTTATAAAAAGGAGCATCACATATTGAACAGTATGAAACACCTTTTCCAATAAATTCTTTTTCTCCTGGAATTTCTAAAGGTCTTGGGTCTCCTCCAGTAGCAACAATTATTGTTTTGGTTAGAAATTTTTTCTTTTTTCCTGTTTCTACTATAAAACTCTTTCCCTTTTTCTTTATTTTCATGACTTTGTCTCCCAATTTGACACCAATGTCAAAACTTTTTAAATGTTGTTCAAACTCTTCCATTAATTTTATTCCAGAAATTTTAGAAAATCCTAAATAATTATCAACTTCACCTGTTTTTCCTGTTTGTCCTAAAAAATCTTTTGTAATTAACAAGGTTTTTAATTTTTTTCTAGCAGCATAAATACCAGCTGAAATTCCAGCTGGTCCTCCTCCGATTATTATTAAATCGTACATCATAATATTATATTTTTTTTAAATACTCTTTTAACATTGGACCAAATTCTGGATGTTGTAAGCAAATTCTTAAATTTGATTTTAACCAATTCGCTTTGTTTCCACATTCTAACCATTCTCCTTCAACTTCATACCCATAAACAATTTTTCCATCATTCAACATATCTTTTAGGGCTTCTGCTAAAATTATTTCTCCTTTGTGATTTGGGTTAACTTTTTTAAGATAATCAAAAACTAAAGGTGTAATAATATATCTGCCAACAATTGCTAAATCTGAAAGAGCGTCTTCTTGTTTTTTAGGCTTTTCAACTATATCTTTAATCTTATAAAGTCGATTAGCAATCTTATCTACTTTAACTACTCCATACGAAGAAAGCATATTTTGGGGTACTCTTTTTAAACAAACAATTGGTTTTTGACATGTTTTAAAAATATTACTTAATTGTTCTAAAGCAGGAGTTTTAGATAAAATAATATCATCTCCAAAAAGAACTCCACAAGCATTTTTCCCAATAATTTTTTGAGACCTTAAAATGGCATCTCCATCTCCTTTTGGAGTAGGTTGAATAATATTAGAAAAAGAAATATTTTCAATTTCTTTATTAAGGTCTTTTAATGATTTTAATATATCTTTTTGGTTTCTCTTCTCTAAAATACTTTCTAATTTAGAATTCTTTTTGAAATAATCTGAAATGTTATTTTTATCATTAGACAAGACAAGAACAATTTTTTCTATACCTGATTTTTTAGCTTCCTCAACTATATAATCTATCATTGGCCTATCTGCTAAAGGTAAAATTGGTTTTGAAATTGCTTTTGTTAAAGGTAAAAATCTTGTACCTAATCCAGCAACTGGAATGATAGCTTTTTTTATCTCCATGGATTTTTATTTTTATTTTTTTCTAAGAAAAGTTGGAACTTGCCAGTCTGAATCATCTGTCCATTCCTCTTCTTCTTTTTCTTTTCTCTCTTTTATAAGCTCCAATCCATTCTTTCTACTTATTTTTTTCTTATTTTCAATATTTGTCCTAACCGGAATAAAACTTTTTTCTTTTTTCTTTTTTTTCTTAGGTTTTAAAATGTTTTTATCTGTTGTTGTTTTCAAAGATAATAATTTCTTTGGTTTTGTAAGTAAAACTTTTTTCTCTTTTTCTCCTCCGCCAACTTGAATCAAGGTTAATTTAATTTTATTATTGTCTTTTAAATTTTCTGAAATTCCAAAAATTATTTTTGCTGTTTTATTAAGTCCACAGATTCCCATACTTATTTTTTCAACTTCTTTTAAAGTTAAATCTTTCCCCCCTCTAATATTAAATAAAATCTTTTTACATTTTCCTATGTTTCCTACACTTAATGGATTTTCAAAAACCTTTTTTATGACTTCTTCTGCTCTATTAGGCCCTTGAGCAATAGCGCTCCCAAAATGGATTTCTCTCCCTCTGCCATTTAATATGGTTTTCAAATCAGCAAAATCAATGTTAATCAAGCCGGGTTTTGAAATAACCTCAATCAAATCCTCTAACATTAAAATTAAAGATTTGTTTAAACTGGAAAGAGCCTTTTTTAAAGGAGTTTTTTTATCAATAATTTCAAATATTTTTTCATTAGAAACAACAAACTGTCCTGACAAATTTTCTTTAATTTTTTCTAATGATTCTTGGGCAATTCTATTTTTTTTATCTCCTTCAAAACAAAATGGCAAAGTAAAAATTCCTAAGCTGATATTTTTAAGTTCTTTTGTAAGTTCAGCAAAAACGGGCAAAGCTCCTGATGCAAATCCTCCACCCAAAGAACCAATTAAAATAATCAAATCTTGATCCTTTAATATCTTGGCAATTTTTTCTTTTTCTTTTTCTGCTATTTTTTGTCCCAGTCCAGCATCCATACCAGTACCTAATCCATTTGTCAATTCTTCTCCTAATTGAACAATTTTCACTGCTTTATTTGCTTTTTTAGTAACTCTATGATCACTATCAATTATAACAAAACTGGCATTGCTTATATTCTTTGCAATTTCAGAAACAATAGAACTACCTCCTCCGCCGATACCAATAACTTTAATTTTAATCTTCTTAGATTTAAATAAAGTTTTTTTAGGAGTTTTTTTTGGTTTGGCTTTTCTTTTTATTTTAAGTTTTAATTTCTTTTTTTTAACCATTTTAAAATTATTGATTAATTTTTAAAATTAAAATCTTATTCTTTTTCTGGTTCTGGTTCGGGAACATTTGAAAGTTCATCAATTCTGTTTTGTATTTCTGTATTTCCAGGATTAAGTTCTAGAACTTTTTCAAACATTTCTAAGGCCTTTGCGCTCTCTCCTTTTTTTTGATAGACCAACCCTAAAGAATAAATTGAATCTGAATGATTTGGGAAAATTTGAATTGCTATTTGAAATTGTTCAATGGCTTTATCATATTCTTCTTGATTATAATATAATCTGCCAAGTTGAAAATGAGCATCAAGAGAAGAAGGAACTTTACTAACTAGATCCTCCATAATGATTATTGCTTCTCCTCCTTCTTCGTTTTCTTTCAGGGCACTTAAAGCAATAGCAGCATCAACATAATCATTTTTAACTTCTAATGCTTGTGTAAATAATTCTTTAGCTTTTTCTATATCTTCATTCCCAAGATAAAGTTTTGCTAGTTCACTTATTAAAATAGGATTTCTTGGTTCTAGTTCAATCGCTCTTTCAAAAGATGTAATTCCCCATTCAGATGCTCCTTCTGCTAGTCCTCTAATATCACGATAAACAAATCCTAATGTTTCTTGAGCACTTACTCTGTTTGGACTAATCTCTATCGCTCTCTTTCCTTCAGCTACTGCTAAGGCTACTATATTTGCTAAGCGTTGATTATCAGGTGCTGATTTTTGAGCTTCTTTTGTGAGCTCACCTAAATAAGCCCTTGCTGAAATAATGTGATAAAAAGTTCTTGAATCTGCAAGCTGTGTTGCTTTCTGCAAAGAGTTTACTTCATTTATATCCAATTTCATTTCTGTTGGATTTATTGCGTAATTATTATAATAAACATCTGCCATATAAAGCTTACCCATTGTGAAATAAAAGAATAAAAATCCAAATAATATTACCCAAAAAATAACTGTACATATTAATCCAACTTCTGGAAAATTTTTAAAGCTGAACGTTGTTTCCTTTATAATCTTTTTCCAACTTATCACTCCCAGAGCTAAAAACAACCAAAATACAAAAGCAAGAGTAATATTTTGATAATAGAAAAATTGACTAATTATTAAAGCGACAAAGCCCAATAATATAGAAAGAGTAAGTAATGAATTGTAAGATGATGCATCTTTCCCATTTACAATCATAAATGATACTAAAAAGAACATTCCTATTAATAGTAAGTAGCTTACTACTCCTAGAATACCTGTAGTGCCTATTAGTTCGGTAATATAACTAATTGGCTTATCAAATCTTATTTGCCAGGCAATAGAGCTTAAAAAACTTGCTGGTTTAAATTTATTAAATAAATAACTGAAATTACCAAGTCCTGAACCAACAATAGGATTTTCTTTTACTCCTTCAAAAGCAACACTCCAACTCACTTTTTGAGAGGGTAAAATTTCAGAAGGTAAATTGTTTACTATACTATTTGCTGGAAATAAATTTTCTAGAGGGTTAAAAAAAAGAAAAATAATAGATATTAAAAGAAATAAAATTGGTAAGCTTAAATAATTAACATCTTCTTTAAATAATCTTTTTCTAAAAGAAAAGATTAAAAAGATTAATAAAGACAAACACATAACTAACCATGCTGGCCAAAAGTTAATAATTAACAATAATCCCAATATACTAAAGATTAAAATATAATTAAAAACTGTCTGTATTTTTTGTTTTCTTTTTGTTAACACTCCTTGTTCCTCTTTTCTTGAAAAAATTAATCCCTTAAAAGCTGAATATATTAATAAAAAGACAACCACTACAGATAGAAAAATTCCTAAAATTTCAGTCGAAAAACTAATAGGATTGAATACTTGAGAGGTCATTATTCTCGGTAATGCTAAACTTTCATTAGCTGATAATAAATAATTATCTATTTTCGCCCATAATCCGAATAATGAAAAATAAGTTGTTAAAACTACAAAAAATATTGACCAAATAAATGCCTTGATTAAAGATGAATGTTTAATTTTATCATCTGATCTTTCGCTGTTTGTTTCAATATTAGATTCTATTTCTACATTGTTGGTTACTAAAAAATAAAAAACACCTAATGATAAAATACCTATTAAACTTGGCCAAAATCTTCCATAAAAACCATATAAACTTGTGATTTTATCTTGGGAAAAAACAGTTGCTAATATCATTACACCTAAATATGCTAAGACAAATATATCAAGAGGTGTTCTACGAAATACTACTTTTTTGTCTTTAAACACCATTTTGCCAAGCCATGCTAAAAACCCAACACTAATTAAAAAAGATAATAAATATCCTTTATTAAATTCAAATGCCTCGACTGTTAAAGATAAAAAAAATAAAGGCATTAAAAATACAAGCGTACATAGACAAAACTTAATAAGTTTTTTGAACATATATTTTATTATTTATTTAATTAATTATAATTGATTGTTAATAAATTATCAATAATTTTTTATTGTATATAATTTCTTTTTGTTGCTTGGTAATTATTAAATATTTCATCTGCTGAAAGTGCTCGGTTGTATATGCGAACTTCATCGATTTTACCATTGAAAGGAGAACTTGAATATTTACCAAAATACAAATTATACACGCTGCTGTCTATAGAACCAACAGTACTTATGTCAGTGCCTGAACTTACACCAACACCGTTTACATATGAGTATAGTTTTTGAGCAGTTCTATCTATAACAACTACTATATTGACCCATTGATTATTTAATGGTGTATCAGAAATGTCAACAGCTTTTGATACAGAACCATCAGATATATTTGCCCCCCACCATTCTAAGCCAAGCTCCATATCATATCCAGGATTTGAAGCATGACTACCACCTTTAAAAATAGGCATATCATAGCCACCAATACTACTAAGCGCATATATCCATAAACCATAGGTAAAACTACCTGAGCTAATATCTATTGAAGAATTGTGATTAACTTCCACATAATCACTTGTTCCATTAAACTCAAACGCTTGTTTTAGAATTCCCGTAGCACCCGTGGTTGCTCCATTATTTGTTCCATTATTACTATTTCCTGATTTATCATAAAGAGTATTTCCGTTTAAATCATTATCATCAAAATTCCAATAACCTACTAATCCTTCTTCACTCACAGCTGTAATATATTTTCTTTTAGAAGAATCATAAAGATTTTTTACTTCGTTTGCTGATAATGCCCGATTGTAAATAAATACTTCATCTATATAACCGTTAAATTGATAATTTGGACCATATTTTGCTAATGAACCTAAAAACAAATTATCTGCATTATTGTTTATAGACCCCAAAATACCTAATTCTACATAATCAAAAAGTTCACCATTTGTATAGGTATATATATATTCATTATCTCTATCCAAAACAGCTACTAAATGAACCCATTGATTGTTTAATGGAGAATAACTAAAATATGATTGCTTATAATTGACACCATCTGCCATATATGAACACCATCCTCCAGTACCAAGCTCCATGTCGTAACCAGCTGTGTCAGGAGACGAGCCACCTTTCCAGATAGGCATATCGTAAGTACCAACACTGCTACTAGCATATAGCCATAATCCAAAAGTAAAACTACCTGAACCTCCATCTATTGAAGGATCATGAGGAATTTCTATATAGTCATCCACCCCATCAAAACTTAAGGCTCCTCCCACTTTTCCTGTTATATCATGAGTATTAGTATCTGGGTCTCCATTAGAATCATAAAAAGTACCTGTATTATTATTTCCTGAGCTATCAGCCACGATTGAATTGTTTGCATTGTCATTCATTTTCCAATAACCCCCTAATCCTGTTCCATTTACAGCAGTAACATATTCTCTTTTAGAAGAATCATAAAGATTTTTTACTTCTTCTGCTGATAAGGCTCGATTGTATATGCGAACTTCATCGATAAAGCCCTCCCAACAATTGTGATATGTATCTCCATCATAACAACCAATAGTCCATCTATCAGTCGATATTTCTTTTATGCCTTTCCCAACAGTAGTACTTGTCGATGTGTCAAAAACACCATTTGCATAAATACTAAAGATCCCTAAATTATCATCTATTGTTGCACAAATAAAATTCCATTTATCATTATTAATTACAGTATCTCCATATAAACTCCTCTCCGTGCTATCATCATCATCATAACTACTCCATACATTCCCATATCGCATCCCAAACACCCATCCATATTTATGATGAGTAGAAGCAACATGAGGTGTGTCACCACTATAACCACTATTATCTTTTACCCAAGCACATAAAGTTCCCGAATCTAATGATATAAGATTATTTCCACTAACATAATTACTTGTCCCATTAAATTCAAAAGCTTGTTTCAAAACTCCGTCAGCACTTGTGGTGGCTCCATTGTTTGTACCATTATTCCCATTCCCTGACTTGTCATAAAGAATATTTCCATTTAAATCATTATCATCAAAATTCCAGTAACCTACCAATCCCATTTCGCCACTTTGTTGTTGTCCTTCTTCTTCTGCCACCGAATGAGCATCATAATAATCTGTATAAAAAGTATCGCCATTGCCCGCAGGAGAACTATTATCATTATCAGGATTGTCAGCAACAAAATTAGCAATAAGCAAACCTGTTCCAGTTATCTCCTCTCTCGCTGTCCAGTTAGGAATACCATCTGCATTTCCATCTCCAATTCTTGGATTCCCACTGCCATAGGCAAGATCATAAGTTCGTGATACTTCTTTTTTATTTTCCCCATTCACCCAAATTGCCATATTTCCTGAATTGTCTTCAAACTGAAATCCTAGACATACCCAACCTCTTTCTGTAATCTCCACCGTAGTATAATCTTGATTTGTACCATTAGCATTATGAGTAATTCCCAATGAAACTGTTTCTCCATTACTCTCGGAGCGAATTTGTCCCATTTGTCCATGAGTTCCACCTCCATTATGAAACAAAGCATATTCATCTGTGGCAAGATCTTCTGGAATATACAGCATCATACAAGAGTCAGTAATAATATATACATCCATATCTCCACTTTGATCTGGATTACAATTTGTATCCAAGCCATAATTGGAAAAAACATCAGTATCTGATTGAGAGTAACTTGATGAATTAGCATCGTGAGTGGTATCTGTTCCAGTATTAGCATTGGTCTGATTAAAAGAATAAGCAGTATGGACACCACTCCAAGTTGTCAAAAAGTCAGATAAACCATCTTGATAGGTTTCTGCAGTTACAGTAATTGTTTTATATAAAATAAAACCTATAAAAAATATCACTATTAAAATTATTAATATTAGTTTTTTTATATTTGGCCTAACATAAATAATATTCTTTCTATCTTTGTTCATTCCATTATTCTGAATATTAATATTTTTAGGTTTTTTATTCATTTTAAAATAAATTATTATTCTATATCTGTACTAGTTGCTGATTCAGTCTCTGGAATAAAACATTCTCCTTGGGTTTCACAAGACCCATCTTGATCACAATCATTAAATCCATCGGCACAAATACAAATTGGAGCACAGGTTATACATGTACTATCTATACAAGTATTTTGACATTCCCCTACTAAATTTAAACCCTCACATAAAGTCATCCCACAGGTTGTACAATCAGCTCCTATTGCTTCTTGAGTTTCAGAAGGTTTATTATCTTCTACTCCACATTCATTAACATCTGTACATATTCTGGTTTGGGTAAATGTTTGTCCACAACCAATTGTTTCTGCTAATTCTAACCAATTAGTACATTCCCATTCAGGCGTACAAGTTAATTCTGGAGTAGTAGTCGTTTCTTCAGTAGAAGTTGCTGAGGTTGTAGTTGGAGTGGTAGTTGTTTCCTCTACAAAACAATTATCAATTAACCCATCACAATCATTGTCTATCCCATCATCACATATTTCCGTAATTGCTGGGTTTATATTAGGATCTTCGTCATTACAATCTGAGTTGTTTGGAACATGTCCTTCTGGTTGGTTGCAAGCCATTTGGAAACTTCCCTGAACATATCCATATCCATCTCCATCTCCATCATAATAATAAGAAATAGGAGTACATGGTCTTTCCGGATTTTCATTTTCCTGTTGAGCAATTCCACATTTACCTTGTTCACTCACCATTTCACCATTTTTAATTTTAATACAATAAGGTTCCCCTGTTGTTTCATCATAAATCGTAATTCCACTTGGATTTGGCTGGGAACCAATTTCTATTTCTTGAGTTTTTATTTTTTGAAGTTCTAAACTTCCATTTTCTGTTATTATTAAGCCAAGAGATCCAAGAACTGTTGTTAATTCATTAACAGAAAGATTAACTAATTTTCCTTCAGAATTTTCTTCTATTGAAAGAGTTGTGGTTCCAAAAACCTCGTCTTTTAATTCTTGTATCTGATACTGTTGACCTTTTATCACTTCGTGTAAAAAGCCAATATATCCTCCTAAATCTATTCCTTGAATTTCCCCAGCTGAATCATACGCTAAAATTTCAGAAGGAGTAGTATCAATAGCTAGAACACTTAAACGTTCTGTTTCATTTTCACTTCTTTTCCATTTATATACTTCTAAACTATTAAATTTATCTAAATAATATCCTGTTTGATCGTCTGCTGTTCCTAAAACAATTTTACTTTCCGGGGTAGAATATATTGTCCA
>Ga0272441_10002601_pt1 | contig 36230 bp, 33 predicted proteins | sample SSMProp6N_FD_193582 | JGI IMG/M metagenome (GOLD analysis project Ga0272441, IMG submission 193582) | Marine sediment archaeal communities from Little Sippewissett salt marsh, Falmouth, MA, United States - SSM-Prop-6N | ecosystem: Environmental > Aquatic > Marine > Wetlands > Sediment ...
TCATTCGGATTTACCTCGTATAACCTTTCCCGGACTGACAAGTGAAATGCCCAACCCCAACCTGGTTCCGATCATAACGCATTCAATGATCGGTTCGTTTACCATTTGTGCGGCTGCCCACTCGATAATAAAGTTCGCCCCCAGTCCCCCGGATGTATCCTTCTCTTCAATGAAAAAATATTTTGTGGACAACGGCCCGATTGTCAGTGGCTCGGCCAGAAATCTTTTTATACGTTTCCCTTTTGTATCATAATAGTCGGCAAAAAGAATTTTAATGGGTTGTTCAATGTCGGTGTTTCTGATGCTGAGGGTTGATGCTAGTTCGAATGCCTGCGGACGATCGCCAATCAGAACATTTGAATAAACGGGAACGTAGAGCGTCTGTCCCTGCGAAAGCCGGAAATCATCCGTCGCCGAGCCAGCGCGAGCCCCCCATACCACTAAAGAATATACACACACAAAACAAAAGATTGTTACCGTCATACTCACTCGTCGCATCGCGCTTCTCCTTCTTGCTTGTTGTTCCTGCAGCATCGGGATAACCCTACCTCCCCCTCATATGCCATTAAATAATACCCGGCTGCATGGAACACCGGGAGCATACGCAATCGCGACAGATATTCCACACGAAAAGCCTGCACTGCCTGACAGATGAAGGTGAAATCGCCCGCTACATTCCATGAGACTTCTCACGAAAAGGTACTGCCTGTCGCGTTGCGAAGGCTACCCTTTTTTGTACGTTCTTCTGTAACACAGTAGATCCCCTCGCCTTTCATGCCCGGTCCGAAACACAGGTTGTCGGACGTGCACCGCGCCCTGCCCCGGTCACCGGATTTCCAGCGGTTGATCAGCCCCGGTTCCCTGATAAACGGCCGACTCATGGAGATATAATCCGCCACCTGATCCGCCACAAGACACTCGGCAACTTCAAAGGAACGAATACCGCCGACCAGAAGCAGCGGAATATCGATTTTTTCTTTGAAGATACGGGCCTCTTCCCTGAAATAGGCTTCTTTGTCTGGCATATCTATGTTTGTGCGACTGGGCGAAAGCCTGCCGCCCGTCAGCACCCCCCCGCTCAATTCGATTGCATCGACGCCGGCATCGGCAAGCATTGTGCCGACAACCAGAGAGTCTTCCAGGCCCAATCCGCCTTCGACGAAATCCCGACAGTTCAGTTTGATGAGAACGGGATAGTCTGCTCCCACCTGTTTCCTGATGGCGCGATACGTTTCGAGGTGAATTCGAGCCCGGTTGCGGATATCACCACCGTACTCATCCCGACGCCGGTTGAATACCGGGGAGAGAAACTGGCTCAAGAGATACCCGTGTGACGCATGGAGTTCCACACCGTCAAACCCTGCGGCCCTGGCCCTCAGGGCCGCCTCGGCAAAGGCGACGATCACTGTCTGAATATCCCGACGCGTGAGCTCCACGCGTGGTGCCCCAGCCAAATCTTCATGATTTGACACGGCGAAGGGCACCCGGCCGATTAGTTTCTGCGGTGCAAACGTACCGGCATGGGCAAGCTGTATAATAATTTTCCCGCCGGCCTCATGTACGGCGTGTGTCATCCGGCGAAGCCCGGGCACAAGCGCATCCTCATGAATACCGATCTGCCAGGGACCTGCCTGTCCGGCCGGCCGGACATAGGCATGACTGGTAATGATTAATCCGACGCCACCTGCAGCCAAGTCGACCATCATTCTGATTAACCCCGGTGTGACGGATCCGTCTACCCCTGCCTTTCCTTCCCATGTCGCCGATCGGATAAACCGGTTCGACAGCTTCAGCCCGTTGATTTCGCTGTGCTCAAAAAGAATACTCATCCATGACTCCTGTGAAATCCGTTCTGCGCATAATATGCGCCCCTGCCCTCCCACTTCAATCCCATGGATCAAAGAACGAAAGGCACTTCCGATACTACGAACGCTGAAAATACTGCGAAGACCTGACCGTCGTTCGATGTGGATGAGACCACGGCCACAGATGTTCCGAATCGGCCCATGAACGGACCCAGTCCGGTATACCCGGGGGCCAGTCGGTCTGCCCCATTGCCTTCAATATATCATGCACCGGCACGATGCCCGTACGCGAGGTAACTCCTGCCCGAATAATAGCTTCAGAATGGGTAATCCCATCACGTTCCGTGCTCTGATGGAAATAAAACCATTTACCATCATGACCCACAATCCGGGTACGTAAGGTAAACTTTTTAAATGCCATGAGCCTGTGCCTATATCGAATACCGGCACCTGCGACAACAAGGCCCCATCGGTTTCTGCGAATCATTGAGAGAAGGCCGGTTCTTATTGCCAGGTCGATCCTACCGAGATCCATTAATGTTAAGTGCCGTCCATTATTCAGTTCCGGATAAAAGTCCAGATCACTCGGCCAGACGCGCATTGTCACGACGCCCTCATCCCCCGCACTGAGCGGTTTCTTTGAAGGGGCATCGTACAGTAATTTCATCAATCGAAAATACGGATACATACTGTTCACTCCGGCAAAAAATGATGGTTTCGTAAAAAAGCTCCGCTATATCGGTATTATGTCTGAAAATTGATTTTATGCGACGTTGTGAATTCGGACTATTAAAAATATTAACTCCTGTATACCATTCAGGAACAGGCTCCACCGAGTGCATCGCGTGTGTACCTTTTGTTGCATAAGCTTGCTATCTTGTTAAAATACAATCACTTTTTCGAATATCTGTCAAGATTTTTGGAATCTGTGCATGCGCCGGGTCCATAAGACTCGCCATACATTTTTTTATTCCACTTTACGTATAAAATATATGACAGTCCAGATTTCAATGGACTCCCCTGGTATTTTTATGTAAACTAATTATATAGATATATAAAGACAATGGCCCCGTCTCCCACGACCAGACACATTTTTCAGACATCTCTCATTCCCTTTTGCCCTACCAAGGGTAATTCCCATAGATTATCAGTCCCAGCCATTATTCGTTCAGAATACATTTTCTTCCTGAGTTTACGCGGTGGTTTTCAATCACGACCAGTCGGCCGCACAGGACGAAATTAATCGGTCTTATTCATGAAAGGGGGGATAAAAGATGCAAAAAACAATAAAATTTCAATGCCCCCACGCGGGATGCGGCGAATGGATCATCACGACACTGAAAGAAGTCTGCAGTGCAAGGGGGTTTTTCTGTCTTTTCTGCAAAAAGCAGATTCACCCGTCCTGGGTGTTCGGAGGACGGTTCGGCACGGGTGCGCTGGATTTCGAAAATGAGTTTCTGGCGTACATTGGTTCAGAGGTAGTAAATATCGATGACGCCGCACAGAAACACACCGCCCTGGTGCGGACGGGCAAGATGTCGGCATTACGGGCACAGAATGAGATCTGGCAGGGAGTGGGGGAAATATTCCGGCTCGTGAGAATATTCAAGGCATATATGCACCCGCACACAGCTTCCCAGAGCGCAAAGGACTTTCCCCGACACAGGACCGCAGACTGCGAAGGTTGTTTTTGCGGTGGTGCATAAAGGGTCCCTGCCCTTTTTTCGGGACTAGAGGTGAAGACCATGAAAAAGCAATGGCTGCAGGAGATGGAAACCGATCACAAAAAATTAATGGACTGGTCTATACAGCACCCGTTTGCCAGAAAAAGTGACTGGCCGGGCTGGAAGCACCAGAAACATCACGGTTTATTTTTTCACCCCTGCATTATCGATTGGATGTATTCCCAACATTATCGTAGAGACCCGAAAGAACGCTGCAGCTATTGTCCCCTCGCACGGATAAAGCCCGGAGGCACCATCGAATGTTGCCATGGATACATGTTGGAACTGGAACGGGCCCTTGAAGCACACGACAGGAAGCGTTATGTTGCATATGCGAAGAAACTGAGGGACATGGAGTGGAAAAACCCGCATGATGTCAGAACTGCATGGCATACGTCCACACTGATCAGGAAACCCAGTGCACAGGACTTCTATTCCTACTATAGTCGGAGTACATTTCCCATCGCATGTTGAATATCACCCTGTGTTGTCGGGCCAGCTGTTGTGTGTTCGCAGTTATGATCTATCCCACAATCTCAATCTTGGCATCCACGATGAGGCAACCTTCACCTTCATTGCCGACAATCATGGGATTGATATCCAGGTTATTGATCTCGGGATGCTCGTACAACATGCGTGAAACACTGACAAGACAGTGGACCAGTGCCTCTTCATCTGCCGGAGGCCGGCCGCGAAAGGCACCAAGGAGACGACGTCCCCTGATCTCATCGATCATCAACCTGGCCTCGTCTTCGTCTACCGGTGCCACTCGCAACACCGTATCTTTCAGCACCTCGACAAATATCCCGCCGAGGCCGAAAAGAATGATGGGGCCGAATTCGTTGTCAACCTTGCCGCCGATGATGACCTCACGCCCGGGGTGCGCCATCTTCTGAACAAGAAACGCATCTGTCTCCATGTGATGCATTGCCTGTTCAAGCTCTGTCAGGCTCGCGATATTCAGAACCACACCTTGGGCATCCGTCTTATGGAGAATGGCAGGATCGGCAGTTTTGAGGGCGACAGGGTACCCCATTGCGGCCGCTGTGCGTCGTGCCTCGTCCGCGGTTTTCACAACCCGCCAGTCCGCAACGGGCAGCCCTGCCGACTGCAGCAGTTTATATGCCTCAGCGGGCCCAAGCAACGTCGCCGACACGGCATTATCGATTTCTTCCGGTCGCGCGAATAAGGGTATTTTTTTTTCGCGCCCGGCATGCACTTTGAGGTTTTTAAAATGGCGGTATGAATTGCCGAGGGCCCTGATGGCATATTCCGCTTCACTGAAGACGGGGAAGTCCGTCACCTCCTTGAAAGCAAACCAATCCTGTTTTCTCGGAACAATTGTGAACACGACCGGTTTGTCATACCTGAACGACAGTTCCCCGGCAGCCTCGATCAACTTTTCGGATGGTGCCACCTCGGTGTTACTGACATACGCATGTCCGAAAACAACGCCGTCCACATCTTTTTCTTTGAGGGCCTTTTCGATAATTTCCATATGGGCATTCAAATCGAAAACATCACCCAGATCAAGGGGGTTTGTCATTCGAATGACCCCGGCCCTGACATTTTTCCTCACGGCGGCATAAAAATCGTCGGAAAATTCTGCCAGGGTCAGGCCCGAACGATACGTCGCGTCGGCTACCATCACCCCCAGTCCACCGGAACGACAGATCAGCGCCAGTCGTGGCCCTTTCAGGAGCGGCATTGAAAATATCTTGAAGTGTTCCATCAACTCCTGCATGTTGGTCACGCGAATGAGGCCAGCCTGGCGGAAGGCCGCATCGGCTGTAGCGTCATCCCCGACGAGAGACGCCGTGTGGAACTGGGCAATCTTTCGGCTGGCATCATTTGTATTCGCCTTCAGGACGATGATGGGTTTTTCGGTTCCGTACGCGGCGTTCATGAGTCGCCGTCCGTCGGCAATGCCCTCCAGATACAATCCGATCACCCTGGTATCACCGTCGGCGGTAAGAAACTCTATAAAATTATTTTCATTCAGATTCAGCTTATTGCCGATGCTGGCCAGCTTGCTGAACCCGAGGTTTTCAAGGCCGAAAAGCCGCACACTGTCGACAAGCACGCCTCCGCTTTGCGCCACAAAGGAGACACATCCTTGGCGGATGCCGCCGGGATTGAACGGTACAAAGGGCAGTATAAGCCCGTTCTGCATATTCATCACACTGATGCAGTTGGGACCCACGAAACGGATATTCCATTTTTTGGCAACGGCACAAAGCCGCGCTTCAAGCTCACGGCGCTCTTCGCCGTACTCCGCAAAGCCAGCCGACTCTATGACGGCAAAGCGGATGCCCTTTCTGCCGCATTTTTCCATGGCATCCGGAATATAACGTGCCGGTATGATGAAAACGACAAGGTCGCATTCGGCCTCAACCGCCTCGATATCGGGAGCAATTTTTCGTCCGTTGAGGCTGCCCCCCTCACGTCCCACCGGATATACCGGCCCCTCAAATCCAAACCGATCCAGATTTTCGACAATATTTCTGCCGAGATTGTGTTCTTCCGGTGACACGCCAACAACCATGACACTTTTAGGATAAAAAATCTTCTCCATACCTGCCTACTACCCCCCCATGATGTGTATTCGCTAGTGGCTATCCGGCCGAACGGCAAACCGTTATTTATTGCGATCATGATTGCCGGATACTAGTGATGCATCCAATATTCCGTACGCCAAATTCAATAAGCCAAACCATTTTTAATTTCAAGCGTAATTTCGACGCGGACGCAAAAAATCAAATCTGAGATGGCACGGCGTCTTCTTCGTATTGCACTGCAGATCTGTCTGTCGGCAGTCGTTGCGCACGCTCCCGGCACACCGACAAATAAGGCGCATCGATTCGGATAAACACTGATGCCGTCGTGGGTGAAATACTGAAGCGATCCGTCCCCGTCGACTCAGGCATCGACGATTTTCGTCCTACGTACCAGTACAGCAGCAACCTATATTATAACCATTTGCAATCTTATCTATTATTCAGAGGCAGACCGATTGTCTCGCTATGGCACCTGCTTTATATTAGGCATGCAGGGAGAAAAAACCCGGCAAACCAGAGAAAGGAGATCGAACAATGAAAAAAGAAGAAAAGGGCATCATCAAAAAGAACGTCAGAAAAGAAACCCGCGGTAGCCTGATCGACAGAGAAGAGCTGTGGAATGACCCGATGTGCTTCCCGTCCTTCAAGGCATAACGCAGTAAGCTTATGCACCTATGACGATCATAAACGATTACAAGAGAAAGGAGCATTACCATGACAACGCGCAAAGATAAAAATGAAAAAAGCAAAAAAGCGGCAACCGTGCATGACACCTGGTGCGACCCCATGAGCTACCCGGTATTTTCGAAAAAACGCAACGATACATCCGTTTTGTAAAACAACTCAATTCAGGCTGTTACAGGAGAGAAATTGTGTGTGATAAAACCCTTGAGAAAGGGAACCCCGTCATGCCGGAAAAGAAAGAACGATCAAAGACCAGAGAACGCGAAGAAAGCGAAGAATTCTGTTACGACCCGATGGGTTACCCGAGTTTCAACAAAAAAAGCTGAACCCGGCAGCGAAACGGCCTCCCATACTGCGATGAATCAACCAGTCAAAAGAAAGGAGATTGAACAATGAAAAAAGAAGAAAAGGGCATCATCAAAAAGAACGTCAGAAAAGAAACCCGCGGTAGCCTGATCGACAGAGAAGAGCTGTGGAATGACCCGATGTGCTTCCCGTCCTTCAAGGCGTAACGCAGTAAGCTTATGCACCTATGACGATCATAAACGATTACCAAAGAAAGGAGCACTACCATGACGACAAACAAAGATAAAAAAGAAAAAAAGAAAAAAGCAGTGACGATGGATGACACCTGGTGTGACCCCATGAGCTACCCGGTATTTTCGGAAAAACACACCGATACATCCGTTTTGTAAAACAACTCAATTCAGGCTGTTACAGGAGAGAAATTGTGTGTGATCAAGCCCCTGAGAAAGGAGGAATCATCATGCCTGCAAAGAAAGAACGAGCGAAGATCAGAAGAAGAGTCGAAATCGAAGAATTCTGGTACGATCCGATGAGTTACCCGAGCTTCAGCAGAAAAAGCTGAACCCGGCAGCACTATGGCTGTCATACTGCGATGAGTCCGCCACCAATGGTTGCGGAACTCATACCGGGCTGCGGTTCACGACTGATTCAAATTCCCGGTAATGCGGACGTCACCGCCAGTATTAGCACAGGTGCCCGGGGACCATTTCACACTCTCCTGTAGAGTATGTGATACGTTTGACACACGGCACACTGACAACGGATGAGATGCTGCACACGAACCGGTTCCCGACCGGGTGCTATACACCTCAGGTACCGCCATAGCCGATTTTTACCTTATCGCCTTTTACAATCACGGGAACCTTCCGGGCACCACCGGAATATTTAAGCATCTCTCCCAGTCTCGATTTATCCGCCATAACATCAACGTACGCCGCTTCATCGCCATATGCCGACCTGGCATCGGACGTATAAGGTCACCCGGATTTACCGTAAATCGTAATCTTCTTTTCCATGATTTACCCTCTGCAATCTGGTTTTGCTCACATTTCAAATTGTAAAAAAAGATACCACAGATCCATGGCCGACACAACGAAAGACCGTCCGGGCCGATTATTCCGCTAGAGTTTCTGCATCTCTGCATATACCCGACCGGCCTGCAATAGAAAGGCCTCCAGACGTGCCTCGATAATCGGCGGGAAGCGGTTGCCGTCACTCTCGATTGCCAGAAAGGGAAACTCTGTAACCTTTTCACGAAGTTTCCTGATTTTCCCGGTCACGCCGCCGGCTGCACGTTTTCCTGCCATATTCATTTCCCTGGTGAGGATTGCCTCCGCCAGCCGATTGGGCATACATCCGAACGGGCCGATTGCGATGGCCCCGCAGTAATGCTCCGGCACCTCACTCATTGCAGCCCCGACGGTGAGGATGGCCTCCCCGACGAGCTTCGGGTCAATCAGGTGTCTGGTAGTGTGTATGATGTGTCGCACATTCTCGACTTCGTTCCGACACAGGCCGGACGCGGACAGAATCGCCCGAAACGTGCGTTCGTAGTGTCGCATGAAGCGCCGTCGAACCATGAGGTGAAGCCTGTCACGGGCGGTATAGTTGCCGACAGCGACTCCATGTTGCACGCACCAGTCGGTATAATATACCCACTCGGCCACGGTCGACACCTTCGTGGCAAATCCTCGCTCTGCCAGGTCTTTGACGATGTACTGCCGTGAGATACCGTCGTGCCGGACATAGATTTCTCCCGTCAGGAGCACGACCGGTGTCGCCTGCAGGGAGCGAGTACACTCAATTCGGGCGAGTCGGGCGACCACTGATTCGAGTACCGGCAGCAGATCTTTATAGCTGTACGAACCCTCCAAGGCCCGTATGACACACTGCCACTGGTCTTCGAATATTTTCAATGCCGCCGCCGTATCGTATGCATTGGCACGCACCACCGATTGAATTTCTTCAAAAATGTCGGACAGCACCACCGCCGTCCACAGTTTTTCCGTCAGGTCCTGTTCGATAATATCGGCGTAGCTATTCTCGGCACTCGACGAAAATAATGCCACATCACGTAGCTCCAACATCGCAATCATGTCTTTCATAAACTCTGCATACTGTCCGAACCTGCATGGCCCGGATGCGGTCGGCATAAAATATATCAATTTTTCGTCATTCGATGGTCTGCCTGCCAGATACTTGAGAAGACTGCCGACAGTGATCTGAAGCGGCAGGCATTCTTTGCAGGTCGTGTGACCCCGCCCGAACTTCAGGGCGATTTCATCCGCAGGGGGAAGCGTTGAGGAACGCACACCGGCGTTCCTGAAGACTGCCGATCCCGCTTCCGAGATAAACCGGCCCATGGACGGAAAGATCAGATGAATTTTCGGATCATAGAGCGGATACCGCACTCCTCTGGAATCTACGAAAACCGGGGCACCGGCATTCTTTTCAATCGTGGCCGGCACGAATCTTCGCGGGAGCTCCCTGACTCCCCCAGCCTTTGCCAACTCCCGGTATCTTTTAATAATGTCGAGAAAGGCTTCGATTCTCGTTTCGAGGCCCGCATCGGCCACATGACTGTCAAGTTCCAGGGTAAGCGAAGGTTTTCTTCCCATTTCGCGGCGAAAGTAACCGATGAGAAACGAATCGGGGCCACATGAAAAATTCGTAATGTAACACCCGAACAACTGCGGATGTTGCTTGACAAACTGGGCCCCTTTCAGGATATGCTGACCTGCCGACCAGTACATGTGCTCACGCCCGACTTCGTTCTCTATGGGCAGATAGTTAAACGGAATAACGGTGACATTGCGTGACGCAAACTTATTGGGTATGCCCATATTGGCTTCGCTCACAAACGCATTATAAGATCGTCCAAACACCACCACGGCAAACTCATCGGGATTCCGTTCCAATCGCTCCAGCATTGCACTCCCCGCAGCACTCATGGTGGCATGCACGTGTCGCTGTGCGTCGACTGCTGCGGCGTAGGTCTCCCGAACCTGCTTTTTCGAAAATTTCAGCTGTCTGGCCATGTTGACAAACTCATCCTCTGCAGCCTCGAATCCATTGGAAAAATCGATGGTGGGACCCAGGATCGCATGGTTTGTTTTCAACTTCCTGAATGCTGCATGATCTTTAAATGCCGCCGCAAGATAAAATGGTTCGCCCTGCGACAGGGGACACATCACCCCCTGTTCCTGAGATTTTTTGACATGGTCACCCTTGAATTGCGGAAGAAAGAGGTAATCCGGATCCCTGTCCAGAAGATTCAGGAAATAGCCGTGGGCTATTTCGGCAGGATAACAGAACGGCGCGCTTTTTCTGTCTTTACCTTCCCGGGTCAATTCATCGGCAAGGACAACGGTCAGCCCTAGCTTCGAAAAAAAGTGATGGTACATAGGAAAATAGGCGTTCACCATGAAGGATTTATTGATGCCTATTGTCTTCTGTATCTCTCCCGCCCCCTTGTCACGCTCGAAGGGTGTCGACCGATTGTGAAAGATGAGTTTTTCATAATGGTCCACATAATTGATCTGCCCGGCATTCAGCGTGATATGCGAGCGGAGATTGTACCACCGATTGCAGGCACCGCCAAAGGGATAGGTTTTCCCCTCGATCTTTATCCGGGCTATTTCACACTTTCGATCACACTTTTCTTTCCCGCCGTTACAGATAAATGGGCTGCCATACTCAAGCTCCCGGTCTTTCAATACACCAAGCGAAAATTCCTGTGCATCTAAAAGACCAAGGGCAACACGACGTTTAATTTCCAAGGCAACCCCCAGGGCACCGATCAGCCCCGGATCGGGCGGTACGATGATATGCTTGCCGGTAAGCGACGCCATGGCAAGGGGAACGGCTCTGTTGTAGCAGACGCCGCCCTGCATAAACACTTTGTGTCCCACCGGCCGGTTGCCCTTGACACGGTTATTGTAATTCATGCAGATGGAGTAGACCAGACCAGCGACGATATTTTCCCGGGCAACCCCTTCATTGAATGCGCTCTTTATGTCGCTGCTGATAAAAGCGGCACACTGATCATTGAAATTTGGCGGCGTGCTTCCCCTGAGGGCAATATCGGCGATATCCTCCATGGCAATCCCCAGGGTTTCACGGGCCGCTTCCTCAAGGAACGAACCCGTTCCGGCACTGCAGGCCTCATTCATCGCATAATCCGAAGGAACACCATTCGTAATGTAGGTATACTTCGCATCCTGCCCCCCTATTTCGAATATGGTGTCTACTTCGTTATCAAAATAAAGTGCCCCCGCCGCATGAGCAATAATCTCATTGATAATGCCGTCCGTCATGGCATGCAGGCCTGCAATCTGTCTCCCCGACCCCGTCACACCCAGCCCCTCTATACGAATCTGCACTCCGGATCGGCTGAGTTGTTCATGCAGGGCCTGATAACAGGCCCGGGAGGCACCGACCGGATTACCGCTGGTACGAAGATAGACGGATGCGACAACGGCATTATCTTCCCGGCGCATGACGACCGCCTTTGTCGTGGTCGATCCCACGTCGAGCCCGACAATGCAGGAGTCCCCATCACGCACCGCCCCATAGTCCACACGCTTGAATTCCACCATCTCCTTATAATCGTTGAGAGATGGAAGCACCGGAAAGCCTCTGGCCATCTTTTTGAAGATCTCATCGCCGGTTTTCAGCGGTTTGGTATCATGGTTCAGGGCCCACAAGGCACAGCCCAAGGCCTCAAAATAGGGGGCTTCCTTCGGTACGATGAGATTTGTGATGTCCCTTCTCAGGTACTCGATCATCACCGAGTTCTGGGCACACCCGCCGACGAGCATAATATTCTCTTTCGGGATTTGCCGTAAAAGTTCCAGAATCTTCCCTGCCATCATACGACAGAGCCCCGCGGCAACCCGACCGGTGGGCACACCCTTGTTGGTTGCGTGGGTACAGTCACTCTTACAAAACACACTGCAGCGTCCCGAAACCATGTACGGTTCCTCCACTTCGGCACATTTCACCGCGTCGTCCAGAGAAATGCCCATTCTGCGGATCTGCTGCAGGAAGAACTCCCCCGTCCCCGACGCACATTTGTTCCCTGTCTGTACCGATGATATGCGACCGTTGCCGTCGATCACATACACCATAAATGTCTCTCCGCCGGCACTTACAACGGCATTCGGGGGGCATCCACTGCCATGCAGATACAGCAGGGCCGTTTCGAGCGCTTCCGGTTCCGACACAGACGAAAGATTGACCTTGTTCCTGAATTTCCTTCCTGTAACGGCGATCTTCGAATGTTTCGTTATTGATAAGCTCCGGAGCGTTTCCTCGAAAACACGCTGTGGATTTCCATTATGGAGGATGGTGCGGGCATTAGCGACGAAAACCGTCCCATCGTTTTTTTGTGACAGCTCGACAACCGATAATGTCGAAGACCCTATGCACATGCCAAACGATTGCATGATGACCACCTTACCAACCTGCATACCCGCATTGAGTATGTGGTTTTTCAATTATGCCACCCGTAGGCTTGGCACCACTGTTTCTCCTTCAAACGGGGTTCACCTATCCGATAATACCATGCAGTATAGCAAAACAATGTATCAGATGTGTACTAATTAGTGCACGATCGGATCAGATCGAACAGTAAAGGCGTGGCGTGGTGTTTCCCTATGATTTTCGGACTCTTTGTCGGGAGCAGCTCGGTGTTCATGATCAATGTGGGTAACAGCGGAATATCGGGCGGCCAATGATGCGCGACGTCGCATAAAAACGCGACAGAAATTGCTGACTGCCAATGCGATACGACCCATTATTGGGGTGCGGAGCATCCTCTTCTGCGGTCAAAATAACGTGAGCGACCGGCAGGGAATAACTGATATATGATAGGCATGAGTTTCTGATGTTCGTTGCAATGATGGTTCTGAACCCTCAGCACCGGAGCCGGTCGCCCTTAACAGTATATGTTCCTAATGAGCGGGTGAAAATTTATATATCCTGCCCAAGCTTTCGAAACTTACATGATCGTCTTCGTTATCTATCAATTTCCCCTCAATGAGATATCGGCACCCCCAGTCGAAATAGGTCACCCGATGCGTCGGTATTTCGGCGGCGTCTTTTTTATAATCTTCGGGGAGAGCCTTAATAAACAATTTCTGGCAACGAGCCTTTTTCTCGGATTCTCCGTCTTTAATGGAAATATTGAAATCACCGTGGAACGAAATGGGCATTTTGATTTTTTCTTTCATGGTCTACTCCTTCAAAATCCTTTCATGCACATGACACGGTGGCATGCGGCACGGCCCATGGAGGTTCATAATCGGAACGCCTGTACCCCGTGATCACATCATCCGCTGCTTCCATGGCACGCAGGTCACGCACTCAGATTCATTCTCTCGCGTGCGTTACTCTCTGGTCTTTACCGTTACCTGTATGGCCCTGCAGCATTCGGCATTTTTGATTACAAAGCGATCTGCCATTTCATTAAATTGAAACTGGCCGGATGCCTCCACCTCCAGATCATCCTTTGAGATTTCGCCTTCTTTGGGGATAAAAAGCATCCTTCCGATGGGGATCGTACCTTTTTTCAATACAGACATACCACCACCTTTTCTACGGATAAACTCTTTGTGTTTTGACGAAAAAGGGGCAGTCTTCCACCTTGCTGATGTGGAAAAAGAAACCCCGACTCCTAACCCTTTCAACTGGATGGGACGTATCACATATAGGCAAGACGACAGTTTGTGTCAAGGATAAAACATACCCCCGGGTACAGCCTTATCTCGCACAAAATCGCCGACACAGGTATCACATCACCTATCGTGCGCAGTGTTGTGTCCCAATTGCGAGTATCATTTTCATTTTTTTTGTGTTATCCATCAAACATGCAGATGAGGTGTTGTGTATGCACAAGCAGCGCCATATATTCCTGGATTTTGAGGCAGGATGAAAGGATTGAGACATGGATTTGGGTGATATCGTTGTCATTGAGAAGAAAGACCACCCGTATCGCGGAAGAGAAGCAAAAATTGTGGGACGTCGCGGCAATCGAGTACCGGGTGATCCCTGGTTTTTAGTCTATGTCCTGCAGCGGGGGAGGAGTTACCTCGTTCCGGGATCAATGTTGCGGCTCGTGGAAAAGCGAACCGATCAAGACGAAGTCCTTGTCTGGCCGATTACCGGAAAACTGATGCGCAAAAAAGACATCCAGTAAGACATCGGGTTCATATCATTGACCCGACACACAGCGTATCTTTGACAACGCGTTATGGTTGCCCCATCATACCCAGTATGATGGCGGTGGCACAGTTGCATTTCAATCGTTCAAAATTATACCGGACTTCGTCACCACCCCGGTAATTAAGTCGCGAGGGGTTAGATCGAAGGCGGGATACAATCCTTTTACCCCTTCACCACTAATAGCAACACCTTGAAATTCAAGTACTTCTTTCGGGTCACGCTGTTCGATGGGGATGTCCGTCCCCCTGAGGGTGCGTGTATCGACTCCGCCATATCCCAGGATATAGAAGGGAATTGTGTAAAACCTTGCCGCAATGGCGAGCTGAAGGGTACCGACTTTATTCGCCACCGTTCCATCCATGGCAATTCGGTCTGCCGCAGTAAATACTTTATCGATCATGCCCTGCGACATGATGTGGGCCGCCATATTGTCGGTAATAAGTATTGTCTCAAGACCGAGTTGGCTTATTGACCAAGATGTCAGTCGTGCCCCCTGCAGGTACGGCCTCGTTTCGGTACAGATCACCTTTATGTCTTTACCGTTCTCTTTGGCGTACTTCAGCATATAGAGAAGTCCGGCACCGGCAAAGCAGTGCGTGAGAATCGTATCACCCGATTCGAGCAGGGGTTCGGCACATTCTCCTGTGGCCCTGGACACATTGTCCTGTCGGGTCAAAAGTTCCTTGAGATACCTCAGGATGACTTCGGAGGCCCTGTCAGTTTCCTCCTGCACGCGTTGCAGTGCCTTTTCGAGCAGTACTGCCATGTGAAAACCCGTCGGTCGGGTATCACGAAGCGTTGCCGCCGCCTCTGCCAGGTTATCCGGATGGCAGTTCCCGTTTGCATCCTCTTGCTCTCTGGCGGCAAGATACAGGCCGAACCCGGCCGTAATGGCGATATCTCCCGCGCCCTGCACAACCATGTCCTTTATGGCTTGTGCCACTTCCTTGTAGTTGCGGGTCACAACATATCGAATTTCACGGGGTATCTCCCTCCGATCCACCATGACGAGCCTTCCACCGTCCAGATAGACATTATTTTCAAGGCGCATAAGCAGGGGTTCTTTCATGTCCACACCTCCCCATCACAGTGTTGAAAAATTGCAAACCCTTACGGTTACATCCTATAGCCGACCGTCCCCTCACCACTTTAGAAGCTGTGCAAAGCAGTTCACTCTCCCGGCCCCATCCATCCCTTTGCCATATGTATTCCGGAGTTCATTTGAAATTAGGATTTTTCAATTCTACACCGGCGCTCATGCTGTATGCCGGTATCAGCAATTCTTCCACACAGGTGCTCGCTTTTCTATAAATGCATTGATCCCTTCCCGCGCATCCTCGGCCAGGCAATTCATAGCGATCATTTCTTTTGCATACCCGTATGCGGCGGCCTCGTCAACATCAATCTGTTCATAAAAAGCCTGTTTGCCCGATGCAAGGGTATGGCGGCTGTATTGCGCAATAGTATGGGCCCATGCATGCGTTTCGTCTTCAAGCTTTTCCCGAGGAACTACCCGGTTCAACAATCCGAAGTTTTGAGCCTCTTCGGCCGAGACCAGACGTCCCGTAAAAAGCATTTCCATGGCACGTCTTCTGCCTATCACTCTCACAAGCGGTACCATGGGAGTAATGCAGAAAAGACCGATCAGTACTCCCGGTGTCTGAAATTTTGCATCTCTTTCCGCAATTGCAAGATCGCAGGCGGCAACCAACTGACATCCCGCAGCCGTGGCAACCGTATGAACCTGGGCTATGACAGGTTGTGGTATCTGATGGAGTCGCTGCATCATCCGCGAGCAGGTGGAAAATATCTCTCTGAAATGATGAATATCATTACCTCCTTCCATCATCTCTCTCAAATCGTGTCCGGCACAAAACGCAGGTCCGTTGCCCCGAATAACAACAACCCGAATATCGGGATCCTTTTCCACCGTATCGAGTTTCGCCAGCATGTTGTGCATAAGACCAACTGAAAGCGCATTCCTCTGGTCGGGACGATTTAAACTCAGCCACCCTACATGCCCCTCCTTCTCAAGCAACACCTGCTCCGTCATGCCACCCTCCCTCCTTTTCGCAAAATTGAAGCAGCCCTTCCCCCAATCGAAACCGACCAAGAGAAGGGCCATGGCAAACCTTTTCGTTACCGGTGAGGATAAAACACCTCATGCACCTTCCGGTATGGTAAACCGCCAGGCACAGAACCACTCGTCCGGATGTTCATCCGGCGGGCACCCGATACATTCGGTCTTGATTCTGGAATCGATTGCCTCTCCGAATGAGCCGTACTCGACGATCCCCGCAGACTTGCAGGGATAATCGTCAAGTCCTCTTCTTTTCCGCGCGGACTGTACACGACAATCGTTCATCTGGAAAACGATGGAATTGGTCCCCTCATCAATAATTGACTGAACGTTGATAAATGCATACATCCTGAAGCGCAATGCCTTTTTCAAGCCCTCAAGGCCGGCATGCTCCGGCAACCCAAGGAATTCCTTGATTGACCAAGCTTCGAACGGGGAAAAACGGGTCCAGCATGAATCGTTACAGCGTTTCGCATCGTACATGTCCCGGCTCATTTCGACCGACTGAAACCAGATACCGTCATTTGCGATCCAGTTCACACCCAAATTATTCATGATACTCTGGAGTTTATCCTTCGGCGTGTCCAGAAGAGGTTTCGGCACACCGTCGATCATTTCAAAACCAAAGACCTTGGCAAGCCTGTTCATCTGGATCTTGTAACTGTCTCCATAGGCTTTTTTGAGAATATCCAGCGCCTTTTTCATGCCGAATTGATGTTCGACTTCCTTGAACCACAGGGTGTAATGCACTATCGTCCGATGAAACATATCCAGAACAAACTTCGCCATTTGTTCCTGAGTCATATCCTCAGGTTTTTCGATTTGTTGCATACGTGTTGTCTCCTTTCTTCCTCCTTTTTTAATTGATCAATACCTTTAATGGCATGTTACCTTTATGGGAATAAACAGACAATACGGACCGTCCCTCTCTTTGCGAAAGGCACATCACGGCAGGATTATTGATTGATATCAGTATCATTGTACCCTTTTGATGTGTGTGGAAGAGTACGCTTTTTACCGAAAGACCGATTCACAATGACTCCGTAAAAACCAACCGTGTACAGTGCACCCCTCGATATCATGACATTGCACGCACAGACATACCTCTTCTTAGGGGCGGGTAGACCGTCAAGCTGATTTTTTTACGATGTCGTCCGAAAATTGACATTGTACGAGTTTGTCAATGATTGAGAGGACTATAGGCAAGACAAAGATATGTGTCAAGGATAAAAAAGGCACACGGCTGATTTAATCAATACACACAGATGGCTTTGGCAAGAGCCCATCAATCATTGCAGTGTATGCATAGGCACAAATCATTTCGCAGGTCATACACGTTGTGCATGTAATACTTTTTACAGTGCCATCCGAAAATTGATGGCTTCGCAAAAAGTCCAACTTCTGCGTTCCGCTGCATCCTTCGTCATTGCGACGTACGTATAAGTACACCTCATTCCTCAGGATTTGCGTGCCTTGAATTTGAATCTTTTTTCCTTGCCATCTGAAAGTCGACATTGCACGATCTTGTCAGACTTTTCGGTAATCGCGACAAAGCAGTCACGCACCGGGATGCATTGCAACCGTGTGCCCGTACCCTGTTGTGTGGATCACTGAACTTTTTTCAGTGCATTTACAATGTCTTCAAGCGGCGGCCGCCTGTTGATATCATGAACATCTATCCACCTGATCACGCCCTTTTTATCGATAATAATGACAGCTCGCTCAGTCACCCCGTCCGAGCGCAGGATTCCATATGTGTCAGCAACCTTTCCATGAGGCCAGAAGTCCGAAAGTATGGGAAACCAGAGATCCCCCATCTGGTTTGTCCAGGCAAACAGCGTTGGAATATTATCGACCGTAATCCCCAGAAGCACGGCATCATACATTTCAAAAATCGGCTTCGCCAGATTGTAGCCCGGCCACTGATCCGAGCAGACGGGCGTCCATGCGGCCGGCACAAAAGAAAGAACCACGTTTTTCTTTCCTCTGTACTGGTTGAGAGCAACCGGACCATGGTGGATCGACGGAAGTGTAAAGTCGGGGGCCATGTCGCCTGTTTTCACCTTGAGCGTGCTGTCCGTCGCCTTGAGCTGCCCGGGGTTGTAAATATTCTGTTTGAATGCTTCGGAAACACCGAACGCGTTTCCGCCTGCCAGAAAAATCGACAGGATAATTACCGTCACAACACTATATATCTTTGTTTGCATCATTATGCCTCCCTCCTCACGGGGTATTCGTTTAAACTCAAGCCAACCCATACACCTACCGGTTTGCCGTTCCGGAATTGATGGTACGACATATGTGGCTTTCTTTCCTGCCGGTTTCTTATTGCAAGCCGGATTCCTTGAGGAGCAACTCTAGAAACTGTCTCGGATCTTTAAAGCCGCCAAGCTGAGTGAAGAAAATCTCGTGTGTTTTGGTGTCGTGGATCTTGAGACCGATGAAAAAGGGCGTTCGCACACCGCCAAGTTCATCATGTATGGCGTAATTTTTATCATCAAAGAGCGGGAACGGCACCTTGAATTTTTCTCTGAAAAAGTTTACCTCGAACGTCGAATTTCCGACCCCGATTCCGATCAGCTTCATCTTACCCTTCGCGACGGGATTATTCTCAATCTCTTCGTAAAACTTATTGACAGCTGGAGCCTCTCGCTGGCAGTGCGGGCAGTACATGCTGAAGATTTCGATGATTACGATCTTTGCCCCGATATCCGTGATTTTAAACGTGCCGCTACCCGAAAGACCGAGATAGTCACGATACACCGGCTCACTGGGAATCGTAAGACTGAATTCCGGCAACTGCCCCCCCTTTGCGGGTTCGGGCGTCTCGGCAATTGCACAGCAATACGCCGAAAGCAGAAATGCCAGGGTGACAGCCATTGCAGTAAAAAACTTTTTCATACATTCCTCCTTATTCATACAAAGGCACACATGGGTTAAAGAAGGTTTGAAATAGTGTACAGACCCCGATTTTTACAACAACTAAATCATATCATACTATGTTCGCATTCAGAAACCGGAAATCTGCCTGACGTGACATTTCCCCCATCCTGACCATGGTCGGCTCATTGTGCGGTGCCCCGCAGGCACCGCCGCTTCACCATCGACCACCGTCTATGAAAGGATGCGACGCGGACCCGCTCAGAAAAAGAGATGCCGTTCCTTGATATGGGTTCGTAACAGTCTGTAGGGATTATATTCTCTGTTTTCGTATCGGCTCCATACGATATGAGCGATGGAATCGATGAACTGGAGGGTCAGGTTCTTTTTGCTTTCAACCGGTATATGTTTGATTATTGTGGCGGAATTAAGCTCGAACCAGAGTTTTATTTTAAGATAATCCACGAGACTGTTGCCGCTGGCAACTTTGATCGTCCGTGGGTCAGGTATGAAATCAACAACGGGACATTCCCGAATCTCCTGCAGTATCGCAAAATTAACCATATAATTATACAGTTTGTTCGCGTCGGAGCGAATGTGAGGCTGCACATTTTCCTTTTTCACGGTAATCACGCTTATGCTGATTTCCGGTTCCCGTTCGAGAAGGCGAACGACTTTTTTGACGAATTGATTCGTTTCTTCCGGATTTAAATATTGCCCTTTGAGTTCTTCATGCGACGCAAGACCCTTCGAACGGTACGCCTTCCTAATGATTCTTTTCGGCAGATGAGCCAGTGTCTTGGGAATAATGAGTGCAGCTATAGTAAGATAGCGGCTTGAACCGCCATTGCGATAGGGTTTATCAAACGACCACCCGAGATCTCCACTTTCGTCAAGGTACACGTTCATCAGATAAAAAGCGGCCCCTAGGACCGGTGCAATCACATCACACTTATGATACTGCATACGGCATCACGGTTACCCTAGGATTTACCCGCTTGTATTAAGATCTAGAACGATTGACTTTACTTGTCAAGGTTATTTTTCAGAATCTCTTGAACTCGTACTCCCGGGGCTTTGACGCGTGTGCGGATCACGCGCAGTTAGTCCGGATCAACCTTTGAACCCACGAGCCGGATGGCAGGGAATCGCGGTCTCGTACCGGATACGGACTGCCTTCCCAGACGCGGTTGAACGACAGTTGGGCTGCACAACGGTGCACATCTTGAACCTGACAACAATGGTTGCAAACCTGTGCTCGTGTGCGGTAAGTTAGGCACAGCTGACATCAAGATAACCAAGGAGACAATATGAAAAGTTACCGAAAAGAACTGTGGTTCAACATCCCCTCACGACGTGCCTTTATCAATATCACACCGCAGGTGGAGGAGTGCCTGAGCGAAAGCGCAATCACGGAAGGGCTCTGTCTGGTCAATGCCATGCACATCACTGCGTCGGTCTTTATTAATGATGACGAACCGGGGCTCCACCAAGACTATGAACGGTGGCTCGAGGAACTGGCGCCGCACGAACCGATATCCCGGTATCTCCACAACCGGACGGGGGAAGATAATGGCGATGCCCATCTGAAACGCCAGGTCATGGGCAGAGAGGTTGTGGTGGCCGTGACGGGAGGACACCTCGATTTCGGCCCCTGGGAACAGATTTTTTACGGTGAATTCGATGGACGGCGCCGGAAAAAACTGCTCGTCAAGATTATCGGCGAATGAGAGACGGCACTGTGTCATAAAATCGTCCGTCGCCCGTTGTATCGTTCCGTATCATAATAACTGGCGACATCGACGGTTTTAAGGCCTTTGCTGACGACCTCCTTGAGCGGTATGCTGGTAATTTCGCCCCGCACGAGACTTGCCATGCGGCCGAAATCTTCATTGACGATCATGTCGATCGCGGCAATGCCAAACCATCTCGCCATGAGGCGATCCCGCGCCGACGGCGCCCCTCCCCGCTGAAGATGGCTCAAAATCAGGTAACGCGTTTCCCAGCCGGTTCGGTCCTGAATCTGGTCCGCGACGTATCGTGCAATACCTCCGAGTGACTGGTGTCCAAAATCGTCAAGTTCCTGATCCTTGACGAACTCTCCCCGCCCCTCCTGCTTTGCCCCTTCCGATACGACCACGATACTGTACCGAATTTCTTTTCCCTCCCGTTCCTGCAGCAACTCACACACGCGGTCCATGCTGAAAGGATGCTCGGGAATCAGTATGACATAAGCCCCGCTGCACTCACCCCCGTGAAGGGCCAGCCACCCGGCGTGTCTTCCCATTGTCTCAACGACAAATATCCTGCTGTGAGAACCGGCGGTCGTCCGCAAACGATCTATTTCTTCCATAATGACATTGACCGCCGTGTCGTACCCCAGAGAATATTCGGTGCCGTTCAAATCGTTATCGATCGTTTTCGGAATCCCGACGGTTTTAATCCCCAGCCGGTGCAACCGGTAGGCAACGCCGAGGGTATCTTCGCCACCGATTGCTACGATGACATCGATTCCCAGTTTTTTAATATTTTCAATGAGTATTCCAGAGCGATCGTTCCTGGGATTGAACGGGTTGGTGCGCGATGTTCCAAGATTTGTCCCGCCGTAGCGATCCCATGTGCGGACCACCTCTTCGTCGAGTTTTATGAGATGCTGTGCACAACTCACCGGGTCGTCGGGAACAACGCCTATGAGCCCTTTCCACCCGTCCATAATCCCAATGACATCGAACGTCATCGATCGGGTGGCAACCAAGCGGGAATCGAGAGCAGATTTGGTGACCCACTTTATTGCACCGTTTAACCCCGGGCAATCGCCTCCCCCCGTCAGCACGGCAACTTTCACGATGCGGCACCTCCTTTTGCCATCGGGCCTATTCGATATGCCCGAGATCTTCCTTTTCCAGGAAAGAAAAATCGATCTGATCGGGACGATAAGGCAATGACTCCCGTATATGTTCGGGAATCGTCCCCCACTTTGCCTCAAACTCATTCAAAAATGTCTGACGCCCTTTCAAAAAGTCTTTAACCTTTATCTTCAGCAATTCCTTGTCATAAAATTTGGAATACGAAATCATGCTGTCCATATTTGCCCTGTCACTCTTGATCGGGTGGTGGTAGCCGAGATGATCAGGATCTGATCCGAACCTGAGCTGCACTCGCAAGATATCGGCATATGATGCCAGAGACTGCCTGAGAGTGACCTTCTCGTCGGTTTCACCGATTGTCCCTGTATTCGCGAGGTAGCATTTAATACGATTTTTCTTGACGATGTCGTAAAACAGCATGGCGTGCGCCATCCTGTCCCCCGCGATAAACGGGTCGAGGAAGAAGACCCGCTTGAAGCTCCCCGCCTCTTCGGGATTGCCGCCCGTGCTTTCGATCGACTCCCCGTAGATGAACTGCATGGTCGCCTGTTCCGGTGATAATTTGGACACGACATTGGCCAGAGGATTCCGCGTCAAAATAATAATGTAATCAACCTTATCGGCCCGCAGTCCTTTGCTGGCAATGCTGATGTTGTCTCGCCGGACGACCGCCCGTCCGTTTCCCGTTTTAGAAATATCCTTAAAATCGGGCATGTAGGGATACCGGGAAATGGCAACATTCTCCAGAAACGTATCGGCGGAAAGGGCGGCCCGCAATATTTCGGGCTGACTTTCATCAAGTCCCTCCGTTTTGATATATACACCGCCCATCTCAAACGCCGTATAGCCCCCGTCGGACCCGAGGGTCCCGCCATCGTCACCCATCATTTCCGACGTTTCCTTGGGAAGTTTTGCAAGCTTGCGGCACAGAGTCGTGGTCTTGCCGGTCGCCGTCAGACCCGACACACCTGTAACACGCTCCTGCAGCTCAGGTCGTTCGGTTTCAAGATCGTAAATCCAGAGGTAATCCTTTCGTGCCCCGCAATGCAGGAAAATGCCTGTTTTGTCGATTTCCTTGACCCGCCAGCTTTCAAACTGAAACACGCCCTTCTTGGCCTCACCAAGGTAGGTGGTATTGCGGCATATCTTAACCTGTTCTCCCCTCGCGTCTCCCATCCAGAGCCGGACCATAATATCTTTTTCGATCAGTTTCCTGAATTTATTCGGTTCAAATGCCTTATCGACAAAGAAAATGATCGTATAGGTGGGATCTTCCACGACCCGTGATGCCGGTGTATCTTCAAAAAGGAGTTTGCATCCATAGGCAATCTGGGCATGTGCTTCAGGCATGATAAACCGGGCCGTCACACCCTCGCGGCCGTCACCAATGATCGTATCCAGAGAAATAATTTTCTCACGTTTTAGGCATTCGACCGTTTGAGCGGCAAGGGCCTCCTCCTTCTCTCCGAATTCATGATCGATATTATTTGCCGTGTGAGGAGCGGAACGGGACATGGGCTCCGAGTCCGCGGCTACGGAGCCCAGCTGTGTCTGGATAACACCGTCCTGTTGCAGGGCTATCTCCTTCAGTTGATCGAGTGACTTGCCTTCAATCAGCCTGCCGTCCTTTTTGGCATCGTCATAAATCTTCTCTGCAGCGCTTTTAAAGTAATTTCCCATAACCCACCCTGTTTATTGATTTATCTCGATTATATACAAAATGTAAAAGATATAAAATGCAAAAATGCAGGCTGTCTGTCAGCTGCCGCGCTTCGATTCGACCAGGTCCGCCAGGCGATTGAGGTCCAGAGTGCGCATAAAAAGCGGTTCCCGGGTTAACCGATACACCGGGAGTGTGTCTTCGAAGCAGGGTTTATCGGGATTGACATAGAAGACGCCCAGCGGTAATGCGTCCGTCTCCGTGGCGCGCCTGAATGCATCCGCCCGGTCTGTCGGGACGTACGAATCTTCCAGATAGTAGGTGTGCTGTCTGAACCACTGAAATGTATTGATTTTATTGAACGACACACAATTTTGAAGGATCTCGATCAGGGCATATCCCCTGTGTGCGATGGCTTTTTTCATGATTTCCCGCGTCCTCTCCACATCGCCGGAAAACGCCCGCGCCACAAACGACGCATCCTGTGCAATGGCGATTGCAACCGCATTCATCGGCACTTCCGTTACGCCCCCCACCTGCACCGGTGTCGTAAATCCCATGCGGCTCGTGGGCGATGCCTGGCCCTTGGTGAGACCGTACACCATGTTATTGTGTACAATGTTCGTAATATCGGGATTCCGCCGCAATGTGTGGAGAAAGTGGTTGCCTCCCTCTCCATACATATCCCCGTCACCTCCCGCCGCAATCACCGTTAATGCGGGATTTGCAGCTTTTATGGCCGTCGCCGGCGGAAGCGCTCGACCGTGAAGTCCGTTGAACACATGGCATTTCACATAGTGCGGGATTTTCGCCGCCTGCCCTATGCCGGATACCATGACCAGCTTCTCCGGATCGATATCCAGTTCCGACAGGGATCCCCTGAGCGCCTCCAGGATACTGAAATTACCGCATCCCGGACACCATGCGATATCGATTGCACCCATGTCAAAATTGTCTTCTCTCATAATCCATACCTCCCGGATTTTGCCTGCCCGTTTATGATCGGAAATCACCCGAGGCACCTCAGCCCATTTTTTCCATGATCCGTTCGACCAGCTCTTCCACGGAAAACTGCAGTCCGCTGTACTTCAGAATTGTCTCGTGAACATTAAAATCGAGCTCGCGCTTAAGCATCCCTGCAAGCTGGGCCGTTGCATTTCCCTCGATCATAATGACCTTGTCCGCTCTGGCCAGATAATCGATCGTATCGGGATGCAGCGGGTACACCTGTACGAAATGAAGGAAGGCCAGATCGTCCCGTCCGATGCGCGAGAGGGCCTCCTTGATGACATTGCAGGTCGATCCCCAGCCGAGCACGAGCACCGTGTACGCGGCATCTCCCGTTAACACGGGAGGAATCGCATCCTGCCGCATAGCTTCAAGTTTGGCCAGCCGCTTGTCAACCATCCGGACCCTGAGGTCGAGATCTTCCGTGATATGTCCATCCTCATCGTGCTCATCGCTGTCGGCGCACACAAAGCCGCTTCCGAACCCCGGTATACCCCGGGGTGAGATGCCGGAATCGGTCAGTTCATATCGCCGGTACCCCTCAGAGGTCTTTACAATATATTTGATGATGCGCATATCCGATAGATTAACGGACGGAATGTTATAATAGGTATCCATGAGATACTGATCCGTCATGATAAACACGGGCACCTGAAACTTGTCTGCAAGATTGAAGGCCTGGTGGGTGCAATACACGGCGTCGTCAAGTGTGCCGGGGGCAAGTATGATACGCGGAAATTCACCATGGCCCGCGTAGAACACAAGCTGAAGGTCACCCTGCTCTGTGCGGGTCGGCAATCCCGTGGCCGGCCCCGGTCTCTGGGCGAGGTGAACGACGATCGGTGATTCGATCATACCGGCGAGCCCGATCGCTTCTTCCATGAGAGCGAACCCGCCCCCCGAGGTCGAAACCATTGCCCGCGCCCCCGCAAACCAAGCCCCCAGGGCCATATTAATTGCAGCGATTTCGTCTTCCGCCTGTTCGACGACAATACCATATTCAGCCGAATGCGCCGCCAGAAATACGAGCACTGCCGTGGCAGGCGACATGGGATAGGATGCGATAAAGTTGCACCCCCCTGCAATGGCCCCGATGCCAATCGCGCTGGCTCCGTTCATGAGGATTTCATCGGCAACGGCGGCATTTCGCTTGATATCGATGGCGATCCTGCCGGATTTGTTGAGCCTTTGTATTTCGTTAAATCCGTTGCATCCTGCCGTCACATTGTTATGTATTACTGCGTCTTTATTACCGGCAAAATATTCTCGCACATGGTGTTCGAATACATCCCGATCTATCTCGAAAAGCCCTGCAACAACCCCGGTTGCAACGGTATTCAGATACATTGCCCCGCCGGCCTCGGATGCGAGTGCTGCAAAGGGAATGTCAATAACCCTCTCCCTGGGCTCCATGGCGTCAGTAAAAAGCTTGTCCGCCTCACAGATAATGAGCGTGTCGGTGGATACACGCGACGCAACATGGTCAAAGGCCGCACGATCGAATGGAATTAAGATGTCAATGGCATCTACGACCGAAGTCACCCGCCGGGACGACACCCTGATGAGAGTTGAGTTACTCCCGCCCCTCACACGGGACATATACTCCTTCGTGCCGAAGATGTTGTAGCCTGAAAGTTTCAAGAGGCCTGTCAATATTTGTTCAACCGTCTGAATTCCCTGGCCTGCTTCGCCGGACAGCACAACCGACACGTCATCTTTTTTTCCGAATACGATGTCGTTCATAAGCACCTCCCGGTCCTTTATTATCGCTAAGTTAAGAAAAGATGGGACGGATACGGGTCAGACGACGCCGGACCTTTCACATGAACAGCTGTACATGCTCGCAATTTGGAATATACGGATCGTGATCTGTATTCCGCGGCAGGAAACGTAAGGTGTTGAAAGCGTGCTGACGTATGACGATTTTCGACAGGCCGATAATGTTATCCATCTCGTTTACTTCATCGAATGTGAAGAATCGAGCATCGTCTACCTCATAATTGTCCGCAAGCGGTTCTCCCTCGCAATATTTCATCAGAAAGATAATATAACAGTCGGTCGTCGAGGGTCCCCGGCTGCGGCTTCGTACCGATATGATGCCCTGTGATAGAGCCTTCACACTCGTTTCTTCCCGAACTTCCCGCTCTACCGCCACATGGAGCGGCTCGCCCGCCTTCACATGTCCTCCGGGAATAATCCACGAACCATTATATTCACCATAGGTATGCTTCACCAGAAGATAGGAATTACTCTTGACGACGAGACCGCCGACTCCGATGAAATTCTCATGAGACATTGCATACATCCCTTACTTACGGATACCGAAACCGGGGCATCATTTGATTTCCCGTCAGCACGAAGGATAATATAAACAAGACAAAACCCGGATGTAATATCCGTGCATACCTTTTCATCTGATGGCAACGTAAAAATGGCCGTATGCCGTGTCACGCACTGTCCAACATCATTGCGCCAGATGCACAGAAGCAACAGATACATTGCCCAGGGTCTGCACGCCCTGAATTTGAATCTTGTTTTACATTGCCAAATAAAAATACGTTTTGCAACTTTGCCAACGCTGACAATCAGACGTTTCTCGCAATCGCGGGTGCAGATACATAAAAACAATTATAGTGCAAACAGCACCGTCACACAAGATCAACTTCCGGGTGCCGTGTTCTGAGGTAATCTCTCAGGGCATCAGCGGTACTCGAAAATGCAATTTCATTCCACGGAATTTCGCCGGGGTCAAACAACCTCGCCTCCTGAGTCTCGTCCCCTGCGGTGGGCACACCGGCCGTAACCCGGCCCTCATACACTATAATTACTGCCGATATACCCGGATAAGAATACACACCGACAAGCGAGGTGATTTCGACCCTGAGCCGGACTTCTTCCCATGCTTCCCGTGCCGCCGCATCCTGTACCGCTTCACCGGCATCGACATACCCTCCCGGGATCACCCACATGCCGACACCAGGAGGAATTCCCCGGCGCACCAGGACGATACGTCCGTCTATCTCGACGATGACACAGGCCACCACCTTCGGATCCAGGTACAGCACATAGTGACAACCGGAGCATACCAGGCGATTGGGTTCTCCACGCTTTATGGTCCGCAGCTGCAATGCCCCGCCGCATACAGGGCAGTAATGATACTCGCTATTTCTGTGCATGGGGAAGATATTCCATGAAGTAACGGTAGAATGCGACAATCACGAGCGAATGGGTGATTATGCCTTCCCGGATAAAACGGGGAATTTCGGAAACCGGATGCAGCACTACCTCGATATCTTCTTTGTCATCCTGCATCTGGCACCCTTCCTGGCGCGCGTCGCGGGCAAGGAAGGTATAGCAGTTGTTGTTCTGGATTGCGGGATTGGGGTGCACCCAGCCCAGGGAAGTGATGGTGTCACTGCCATACCCCGTCTCTTCGCGAAGCTCCCTCCACGCGGCTGCTTCGGGAGTATCTCCCGGTTCCACAAGCCCGCCCGGTATTTCAAGGGTCACCTCCCGGGTACCGTGCCGATATTGATTGATCATCACAACCTCGTTGTCCCGCGTCAGCGGGATTACGTTAACCCACGATCCAGATTCGAGGACAAAAAAATTGTGTTCCCGACCCGTTCTCGGCGATCGTGCCCTGTCGGTCCGGAGATTGAACACACGGTATGCACTGTCACGCATACTGGAGATGAGGTCCCATGGTTTCGGTAGCATAACAAACTGTCTTTATTGTAATATTCGTAATATATATTCCGGTAGCAACTATAATTCAAAAGGCTGGCCCGGTCAAGCGAAAATGGGGGCCCTTTCTCTGTGGAACAGTCTTGACAACGAGTGTGTTTTAGTCTAACTAAATATTTATTAAGCATCTTCTTTTCTTCAATAATGCGTTCCAATGTCTTCATGGATGCATTCGCTCCTTAATTTTATTTTTGTGAAATGCAACACCAGTGGCTGCACAAGGCAATTTCGGAAGGGGTTGAGAGATGAAAACACATGTACGTCCAACACGAATTTTCGAGTCCGCAACTTTTATAATGATTCTGCTCGTTATATTTTGCATACTGTCTCAGTATGGGTGTGTCGGCACTATGGGAACAGCCATGAAAAGCCATCAGGAAGCTATCGGCAGTGTCATGGAAGAGGAATACATCGTTCCCAAAAAACCTATTGATCGTCATTTTATCGGCTGTGCCTGGTCAAAGCAGTTCGGCCCCATTGAAGATCCGCTCGTATCCGACATACGGGTGAGAAAAGAACGATCGTTCAATGATATCACACAGGATTTCGCCTACAAAACAGGGTTGGGCCTGGGAGGCCAGACAATTGCAGGTCCCAAAGCCGAGGCAGGAATCTCCGGTTCAAGTCAAAAAAAAGCACAACTGGGCGGTGTCGAGATCATTACCCCCGTTTCTCTGGCCGATATCCCCTTTGAACCCGATATTCCTTATGTGACTGAAGCACTGCGCCTTGCCAATTTCAAACTGAAAGAGGAAAAATCATCCAAAGCCAAGATCGGTGCCACTGCCGGAACCGCCTGGGGAAGCGGAACGGCCCTGGCGGAGGCAGGATCCGAGGGTAAGCGGGGAACGAAAGGCGAAGGCCTCGTCATCGCGTACAAACTGCATACCATCAATCTCAAGACCTACGACAAAATCGATTCAGGAGCCCAGCCACTCGTACTTGACAAGCTTATGGAATTCCCCAAATCGCAATTGTACATAAAGGCTCAGTTGCACGCCATCGAAGCAGGTGCAAAAAAATCACTGCCGAGAAATCTTGTGTGGTCATGCCTGCGGGCGGATGCCAAAAGCCGCAACATGATAGCGGCATGGCTGGTAAAACTCAAATCTACCGATCCGAGAAAAAAATCCCTGACTATTGCATTCCCGGCATTCCCGAAAATCGAGGATTGCTACACTTACAGCGGTACGATATATTCACGAATCGATCCTTTAACGGATAAAATTCACCGACAGAAATTACATATCACGATCTTTGATGCCGAGGTGTCCGACATGTTGGAACCGACGACATTTGATGCAAGGATCTCGCTGACTGATGAATCGTTCAATATCAGGCAGGTGAGTCCTGGTGATCTGGACTGATGTCTTGGACGGTGTCTCTCGCCTTCACGGCGTGATCACGAACTTCTATGGTGTTTGCTGCTGCAAAAGGAGATGGTAGATTATGCGAGCATTGCTATTTCGAACAATTCTTATGTGCTGCACGGTGATAATTCTGTTCCCCGTGCCGGCCTGCCCGGGCTCCAAGCCCGACATCACACAGTCCAGCGCGACCTACCTTGATAATATGCTCAGTATCAATGTGCAGTGGCAATCACCAAATCCGGTAATTTTGATAAAAGTCTATGCCGGCAGCGAACCGCGGGAAGTCGAAATAGATGAATATGACAACCGGCGTAGTCCCCAGGGATATTACGGAGAAACAACCGTTGTCGTAAATCTCGAACCGGGAATGGAGCGTCAATTCATTAATTATATAATCCAGTTGGAAGACGACCTCGGGCAGAAAAGCAGACAGGTCACAGGCAAAATTCAACTCGCGAGGTCTGCCGTGGAGGAAGAGCCGGCTGAAGAAGAGCCATATGGGGAAGAGCCCGAGGGTGATACGGGAGAGTCCGAATCGGACGATATTGTCGACAAGCTCATAAGCGTTGTCGAGCGGCATGACGCGGCACCTTATATGAATAAAATTAAAGTCAATCACATTCGGGACAACAAGGTAAATTTCACCTCGAAAGCATCGGATGATAAAGGGTTGAAACAGGTCATATTCCGAATTCAGGACGGCAGCGGAACCGATCTGCACAGGCACGTGATTTCGGACCTGGGCACTGTGTGGCAGGGCACGACCAGAACATTCACGTTGGCCGGCGGCACATATAAAGTCGTTGCACAGGCAATTGATGTATCGGGAAACACGTCACAGGAACAGCGCGCGTCGTTCACGACCACAGGGGAAGGTCCGGCGGCACCCGAACCGTATGAAACGTTTTCAGGAAGTTCCGGTTCACCCTCGGCTGAAGGGGATGACATGGGCGATGAGGATACAGCAGATGAAGAGTACGAGGATTCTGATTACAGTGAAGAAGACTAACATGATTCCACGGACTGGCACACACGCGGGCATCCACGTTACCGCAACCTATAACCGTTGGCACGCGGGCGACAACCTAACCGTCTCGCGACGACGCAATGAGGAGAAAAGCAGAGGGCACAGCATATGAAACCGAGAATATTGATCCCCTGCCTCATAATCATTGTCGTCATCGTTGCAGGTTCATTGCCATCTCTGGCGGTTGAAGACTCGGTAGGCACAGTCAACTGGCGTGAGGGATATGTAACCGGCATCGGGTACGGCACGGCCGAACCGAGCGGTAACAAGGCCATCGACAAACTCAAAGCAATGCGAGCGGCCAGGGTGGTGGCCCAGCGTCACCTCCTGGAAAATATAAAAGGCGTCAGGATCGACTCGGAAACAACTATCGAAAACATGATGGTACAGAAGGATATCATCAAATCGCGCGTTGAAGGTACCATAAAGGGCGCCGAGGTCACCCGACGTCAGTTCGAATGGGTCGATGGGAATATTCCTCTCGCGACTGTGGAAATGCGGGTATGCATGGTCAGTCGTCTGGGAGGGTGTAAATCTCACCGGTCACTGATCAGCACCTTGAATCTCAACCAGAATTACACGTGTCCCCCGCTCCCGAAGCTGAACGAAAAAATTATACCACAGCCTCAATCATCCAGCCCGCCGGATTTCTCGTATGATTCCACGAAACCGGTGACGGGTGTCGTCATCAAACTCGACGGCAGATACTTTGAAAGAGTCCTGCTACCGATCATCGCAGCACCGGGTAAAGGCGCGAAGCACACAACGATATACTCCGTCAAGTGCGTCGATCCGAAGATCATTCGCACATACGGCATTGCCCGTTATGCGGACACGGTGCAGGACGCCAGGAAAATCCAATATCTGGGCAACAACATTATGATCATACCTGCGCTTCATGTCACGAACGACAATGTGGTCATAATTGGGAAGGATGCCGTCCGGGCCATTAAAGAAACGACCCGTTATGGGAATAACTATCTGGAAAAAGCAAAGCTCGCCATTGCATCGGAGTGAGGAAACTTACTGAACATCACGATAGGCTATCATACGAGTCGGCCTTTCCAAAGCGAGCAACCACCGTTCCTGCCCTGTTGTGGTAAGGATCATGATAGCGTGGCAGAATTTCTGTAATACCTCCCGTTGTGCTCTTCCGAGATTGTGGTGGTGATGCCATGATCGACGCAAAAAGAAAAAGTCCATGCATACCCGGACACTTCGTACTGCAACCGTCAGATAATAATGCCGGTCCTCAGGAAACCGGGATTCGATGCAATTGTATTTTGTGCAATGTTGTCAGCCTTTCGTTGCACGCAACAACGTTTTTACCGTCGGGGTGAACAGTATGAAAGTAAAGACCTTTGTATTACCAGTGTGGTCCGCAGTCTTTATCGTGGCATGTGTGTGTGTCGTTATGCTATATTTCATGGTAGGGATGGTCATGAGTAATTCACAAAATACGCCCGCAACCGATATCATTGTTTCCGCAGAACCCGGATCCACCGGAACGGGATTACCTTCAGAAGAGCGGATTACTGCAATTGGAAAGACACTCATCGAAGATCTTTTTGCGGATGATCTCGCAAAAAGCCTGCGAGTGAGGGGACGGATTTTTCTCATAGCAAAGGAACCGAATACATTCCGATATGAACTGGCCGTGTTGTGTCTCTATCGAGATACCTTCACAGCCGTAAATCATAGAGTCGTGTTCGAAGTCAGTGAAACACGCTATGACATCATATCGGCCGAATAAGGATTCGTAACGAGGGTTTTACCGCTTACCAGTTCAAAGAATAAGGAGGTGCAGTATGCGTTATCCAAGGATTGTCCTGTTCACCTTGCTGGCAGTTGCCTTTGCGGTTACACCGCTTGCGGCCCAAACAAGCAAAATGGCAAAACCGGCAGCCGCAGTCAAGACGTCAGAGCTCAAGGTCCCCCTTAGAGTCACCACCCCCGCAAGCATCAAAAACGTTCATCTGACAAGTCGTTTTTCACTGAATACTTCGGAAAAGCAGAAAGTCAACAATGCAACAAAGCTTCTCGTCAACAAGCAGTTTGGAAACCGGGTAAAACAGAGCACAGCGGTAAAGCCGAGGGTCAAAGTGCTGACCAAAGTGGGTAACAAAATAACAGCCGAAGCCCTCATTGTCTTCCGCGCGAAAAATACCTATACTGCCACGATGTCGAAACTGAACTACAACATCGTGGGCGACAAAGTTACCCTGACGGCTAAAGTTCCGCATTACGCCCCACGTGTGACGGCCCTGAAGAAACCGGCACAGATCGATTCAGCGACAAAAAATCTGAAGGCCACACTCCTTGCCGACCTGAAAATACCTCTCACCCAGGGGTACGGTCCCAAGGCACTAACCAATACACCGTGCCCGGAATTCCAGAGCGCCGTCAATGCAACCAATTCAGTATATAATACATTCAGAACGGCATTCGGTTCCGCCCAAAAATTGATCGGTTCGCAAAGTACCAAATCAACGATTATGAATGTACTGCAGAACGGAACGCGCCTGGTTGCATGGAACAATATCGGTCACGGCAACCCCTATTCCATTGTGCAGTGGGATGACACGCCGATATGGCACTCTGATTTCAACACCACCACCCGTTTCAAAGGGGTGTACAATTCGGTTATCCTGTTGAATTCCTGTAACGTCTGCAAGAGCCCGTACTCTCTTAAAAATGCGATCAAGCAGCACCAACCTCGCACCTATATTGGCGGAAGTATATCATTACCCGTCGGTCGATCGGAATACGTCGATGTCGATTTCTGGAAGTATGCGCTCCTGCAGAACAAGACCATGGGATGGGCACTCAACAAGGCCTCACAAAATCACAGCCTGACCGGGGCATTCTGCCTTGATGGGTTTAACGGGAGTTTTGTCGCCGTCGAGACCGCCAAACTCACCGAAGACTGCATCCGGGTCAACCCCACCAATGTTCGGACCAAAAAGATCAATAACCGATGGAAAGTGGTTGACGGTTCCCACTGGTTGCTTGACTTTGGCACCAAAAAAGCCGATGCGGAAAAAGCCGTACGGGTTATAAAACATTATAAACTGGACAGGCAGTGCTTCGTAGGCAGGCCCAATGCACCCATGCAGTATTATACGGTGAAAGGCCGTGCACCCATGGGAACCTTGCCGGGGGAGGATGCCAACGCATTCAACCCGGCTAATGTGCAAGCCAAAAAGATCAATAACCGATGGAAAGTGGTTGATGGTTCCCACTGGCTGCTTGATTTTAACACCAAAGAAGCTCAGGCCAAAAATGCCGTCAAGATTATAAAACACTACGGATTCAAATACATCTGCTTCGTGGGCAGACCTCATGCCCCCATGATGTATTTCCGCAGATAATGACGCACCACAGCCACAGGCTGGGGGTGATGTACAATGCCGGAAGGCATAAAGGGGCTCCCGCAATATGCGCAATCGATTTCGTGTGATACTGATTCTGGTCATGGGCATTACGTTACTGTGCCCGTGGCACTCTCTTGGAAATAATGCACGGGAGCCCCTGCCGCTTTACATTATTGAGCGGGATACGCTGCAGACCCGCAATTTTACTCCCGTGATAAATCACGAAACGATGATCGTCAACCTGGGAGAACATGCTCTTTCCATGGACATCATATCCGATATACCGTCCGGCAAATTCAAAAAGGGCAATGCGTACCCGGCCTTCCTTGAAGAATCATTGCTTCCGGACCCCCTGTTTGCGCCCCTGGAGGTCTCTCCGACACGCACAACTCATCTTGATAAACCGGAAATTACCACAAAAAAAGGCGACACGTCCTTCCTGTGGAAGGACCTTCGTCTTCCCACGGGTGAGGCAATTATTGCCCAGTATGACAACTATTTCGGTGAGCCGGATCTTTACCGTCGCCATGACGGTTTTGATATCGAAGGACTGGAAATAAAAACAGACTACTCCGTTCACGGAGCTGAAAATTCGGAGTGGCAGATTTCCCTCGCCTACACCGTTCGCAACAAAACCCCCACTACGTTGAAAGATTTATCATTGGGCGTTTTCATTCCCCTTACCCTGCTTCATGAAACGGGGGCAACGAACTTCTTCGAGCTCACACAGATATGCCTTTCGCCCAACATTAATTACTCAAGAGTAACGAGGGCCGACGGATTCGGGAGGGCAGCGTCCGGAGTCGATGCCATTCAATGGACGGAAAAGCTGGCAGCCGGCGCGACCATTTCGTTTTCACTCAGGCTTGTGGGATACCGAAAGATAGATAACGAAACTATCTGGCCGTTGCTCACCGTGATGGGACGCAATCCCCGGAAAGCGATCTGGCCACCTACGGTGGTTCACACGAAAGAACCTGTCCGCGAGGGACGTTTTTCCTACCTCTCGTATAACTTGATCATACAGGATCGCGAACGTTTCATCCTGTCCCCCAAGGGAATTAAGGTCGAATCCCTGCCCCGTTCATATCCCTGATCGACAATTCGCAGGGTACCTGCTCCCTGAAGAATTAACTTCCACATTTAATATCTTCTGTGATAGTTTAGTAGTTTGGAATGGTATCAACGAAATGAGACCGCTGTTGCGAACGCTTCGTCCGAAAAAAAACAGCACCAGTTCATGACCAAGGTTTGATGAAGGCGTGACTGCCGCATGAAAACAGCACCCCTATCCAAAAATCACCAGAAACGAATCCGGAGCCTTCACCATAAGAAATACCGGGAGGAGGAAGGTACGTTTATCGCCGAAGGATTCAATGCTTTTGCGGCAGCCATTCGCACGGGGCGTCACCTCATCGGCGAAGTCATTATTGAACATGACCATCTGGCACGTATCCGGCAGAGTATCGCACATGCCGGGTGGAGACATGATATTGCGGTGTACACGTGTACACCGCAGGAAATGACACGCATCTCGACTGAGATCACGCCCCAGGGAGTGATCACCGTGTGTCATCGGCACCACTTCGATTTCGACGATTTACAGCGACATCACGACAACACCATAATCTATTGTGAAAAGATATCGGACCCCGGCAACCTCGGCACAATATTGCGCACGGCGGCGTGGTTCGGAATTACCCAGGTCCTCTTGGGACCATACTGTGTCGACCCGTTCAATACCAAAGCGATCAGATCGTCGGCCGGCGCATTCTTCAATATGGAACTTTATACATCAGTCAAACTCCGTGAGCTCTCCGACTTTGCGGCACGGAACAATTTTCAGATGATCGCAACCGTTCCCAGAGGAGGGACATCGATACGCAACTGGGAAAAACCGGATAAAACTATTATTT